>Ga0265327_10000412_pt1 | contig 78684 bp, 75 predicted proteins | sample 41621metaG_FD_202089 | JGI IMG/M metagenome (GOLD analysis project Ga0265327, IMG submission 202089) | Rhizosphere microbial communities from Carex aquatilis grown in University of Washington, Seatle, WA, United States - 4-16-21 metaG | ecosystem: Host-associated > Plants > Roots > Rhizosphere...
TGGTGACCAAGGGCACCATCATCGTGCGCGGCGACCGTATCGACGTGCGCCAGGACCCCGAGGGCTACCAATACGGCGTCGTCACCATGAACACGCCCGGCAAGCTCGCCTATTTCAAGCAGAAGCGCGACGCCGGCACCGACGAATGGATCGAGGGCCAGGCCGAGGTCATCGAGTACGACAGCCGGGCCGACAACGTGAAGTTCATCCGCCAGGCGGTGATGCGCCGGCTGATCGGCGCCACCCCGAACGACGAGAGCAGCGGCCCTCTGATCATCTACGACCAGAGCAACGACACCTTCACCGTCAACGGCGAATCGCTGCCGCCGAACGCCGGCGTCGCGACCCAGCCCGGCGGCCGGGTGCGGGCAGTGCTGACGCCCAAGCCGGCCACCGCGCCCGGCGCCAAGGCCGCGCCGACGGCCAAGCCGGCCGGCAACGGCCTGCGCCCGAGCGTCACGCTGGGCGGGGACGGCAAGCAGTGATCGAGGCAGCAGGCATCAGCGAAGGCGCGGGCGGCCCCGGCAGCCGCCTGGAAGCGCGCCACCTCGAGAAGAGCTACGGCAGCCGCAAGGTGGTCAAGGACGTGTCTCTCGGCGTGCAGAAGGGCGAAGTGGTCGGCCTGCTCGGTCCCAACGGGGCCGGCAAGACCACCTCCTTCTACATGATCGTCGGGCTGGTGCGGGCCGACGCCGGAGAGATCACCATCGACGGCGAGCCGATCGCCCACATGCCGATCCACCGCCGCGCACGCATGGGGCTCAGCTACCTGCCACAGGAGGCATCCATCTTCCGCAAGCTCACGGTCGAGGAGAACGTCCGTGCGGTGCTGGAGCTGCAGTTGGAGGACGACGGCAGCGGCCGCATGGTGGCGCTCTCGAAGGCGCGCATCGAGGAGCGCCTGAGCGAGCTGCTGGCCGACCTGCGGGTCGACCACCTGCGCGATTCGTCGGCCCTGTCGCTGTCGGGCGGCGAGCGGCGCCGGGTCGAGATCGCGCGGGCGCTGGCCACCCAGCCGCGCTTCATCCTGCTCGACGAGCCCTTCGCCGGCATCGACCCGATCGCGGTGATCGAGATCCAGCGGATCATCAGCTTCCTCAAGGAGCGCGGCATCGGCGTGCTGATCACCGACCACAACGTGCGCGAGACGCTGGGCATCTGCGATCACGCATTCATCATCAGCGACGGGCATGTGCTGGCACAAGGCACGCCATCGGAGATCGTCGACAACGCCGAGGTCAGACGCGTCTACCTCGGCGAGCACTTCCGCATGTAGGGGTTCGATCTCGATGAAGCAGGGGCTTTCGCTTCGCGTCTCGCAGCACCTGGCGCTGACGCCCCAGTTGCAGCAGTCGATCCGGCTGCTGCAGCTGTCGACGCTCGAGCTGAGCCAGGAGGTCGAGCAGATGCTCGACGACAACCCCTTCCTGGAGCGCACCGCCGAGGAATCAGCGCGCGAGGAATTCGGCTTGGAGGCCGCCGACGCGCCGGTGCGCGACGACGACCGGCATGCCGAGGCCGATGCCGACTTCGCGCCGGGCCCGCCGGGCAGCGCCGCCGAAGTCGCCGTGCCGGCCGCGCCGGATGCCGACGCGCCTGCCGCGGAAGGCGGCGATGCCGAACCCGACTGGGAAGGCGACGGCACGGTCGACCTGGCGCCGGACGACAGCGAATGGGGGGGCGATGCCCCGGCTCGGACCAACAACCTGGGCGACGACGAGCGCACCGACGCCACCGAGCTGGCGCGCAGCCAGGAATCGCTGCAGTCCTTCCTGCACCGGCAGGCGCTGAGCCTGCGCCTGAACGAGACCGACCGCGCCGCGCTGCGCTTCCTGATCGAGTCGCTCAACGACGACGGCTACCTGGAGGATTCGCTGCCGGCCCTGGCCTCGGGGCTGGCCGGCGACGACAACGACCAGTTCGACGACCTGGTGCATCACTTCCAGGTGGCGCTGGGCCTGTTGCAGAGCCTGGAACCTGCCGGCGTCGGCGCGCGCAGCCTGGGCGAATGCCTGGGCATCCAGCTGCGCCTGCTGGCACGCGACGACGAGGACGGCGACGCGGCCCAGGTGCGCAAGACCGCCATCGCGATCTGCAAGCAGCCGATGGACCTGCTCGCGCGGCGCGACCTGAAGCGGCTCGCCACCCTCACCCGCAGCAACGAGGACGAGGTGCGCGCCGCGCTGCAGCTGATCGCGCGGCTCGAACCCAAGCCCGGGCGCCGCTTCGTCGACGTCGAGCGCAACGTGGTGGTGCCCGACGTGATCGTCACCCGCATCGGTGGCAATGGCGCCAACAATGGCAATGCCAGGTTCCGGGTGATCCTCAACCCGGACGTCATGCCGCGTCTGCGCGTGCACGACATCTACGCCGGCGCGCTCAAGCAGCACAAGGGCGAGGGCAGCCAGGCGCTGTCGCAGCGGCTGCAGGAGGCGCGCTGGTTCATCAAGAACATCCAGCAGCGCTTCGACACCATCCTGCGGGTGTCGAACGCCATCGTCGAGCGGCAGAAGAGCTTCTTCGTGCACGGCGAGCTGGCGATGCGCCCGCTGGTGCTGCGCGAGATCGCCGACGAGCTGGGCCTGCACGAGTCGACCATCAGCCGGGTGACCACCGCCAAGTACATGGCCACGCCCTACGGCACGGTCGAGCTCAAGTATTTCTTCGGCTCTGCGCTGGGCACCGAGACCGGCGGCAATGCGTCGAGCACCGCGGTGCGGGCGCTGATCAAGCAGTTCGTCAGCGCGGAAGACCTGAAGAAGCCGCTGTCGGACAGCCAGATCTCCGAAATGCTCAAGGAGCAGGGCATCGAGTGCGCGCGCCGCACGGTGGCCAAGTACCGCGAGGCATTGCGCATCGCGCCGGCCAATCTGCGCAAGGCGCTCTAGCGGGACGGCCGTCCCGGCTACACACGACCGTCGTTCTGGAAATGTCGAGGCGGCTCCGTCAGGCCGTCGCCGACGGCGCCTGCTGCGCCTGCAGCAGCACCGCGCGCAGCAGCCCCGGCTGCACCGGCTTGCGCAGCGCCAGCCAGCCGCGCTCGCGGGCCAGCTGCAGGGTCGGGTCGTCGATGTCGGCCGAGACCAGTGCGATGGCCAGCTTCGGATGGCGCTGCTGCAGTTCCTTGGCCAGCGCGATGCCGTCGAGCTCGCCCGGCAGCCGGATGTCGCACAGCGCCAGGTCGACAGATTCGAGCTCGGGTAGCGTCAGCGCCTCGGCCGCGCAGGCGCACAGGCGCGGCCGCGCGCCCCAGAGTCGCAGCAGGGCGGCCAGGCTGTCGGCGACCACCAGGTTGTCCTCGACCACCAGCACCACCATGCCGGCCCGCAGGGGCGCCGCGCCGGTCTTCGAGGCGGCCTCGGATGCCGATGCCAGCGCCGGCACCGCGCCTTCGGGCGCCGCCGCCAGCACGAAGCCGAAGACCGAGCCGCGGCCCGGCGTCGAGCGCAGGGTGACCTGCACGCCCAGGCGCAGCGCCAGCCGGCGCACGATCGCCAGGCCCAGCCCGTGGCCGCGCTGCAGGTTGCGCTCGGCATTGCCGACCTGCTCGAAGTCGCCGAAGACCCGCTCCTGCGCCTCGGGCGCGATGCCGATGCCCGAATCGCGGACCTCGATGCGCCAGCCGTTGCTGCGCCGCCGGCAGGCCAGCAGCACCCGGCCGCGAGGAGTGAACTTGAGCGCGTTGTCGACCAGGTTGCCCAGGATGCGGCGCAGCGCGACCGCATCGGTCCAGACGGTCGCGCCGGCCGGGCAGCGCACCCGCACCCGGCCGCTGGCGGCCTGGCGCGCGAATTCGTGCAGCAGCGGCGCCAGCGCCACTGCGACCGGCATGATCGGATCGGCGGCGGCCTCGATGCGGCCGATCTCGAGCAGCTGGTTGGTCAGGCCCTCGAGCGCTTGCTGGGCCCGGGCCAGCGCCGAGACGGTGCTCTGGATGCGCACGCTGCTCTCGTCGGCGTCGATCTGCTGGCGCAGCACCTCGGCCTGCAGGCCCATCGCCATCACCGGCTGGCGCAGGTCGTGGTTGGCCGCCGAGAAGAAGCGCAGGCGCTCGGCCTGCGCCTGCTGCGCCTCGCGAAGGCCGGCCAGCGCCTGCGCCCGCAGGATGCTCTCGTTGTGGCGCAGCCCGATGTTCTCCTCCAGCTGGCGCGCCCGGTCCGACACCAGCCGCCAGACCAGCGCGAGCAGGCCGATGCCCAGCACCGACAGGCCCATCATCAGGGTCGAGCCGAACAGCAGGCCCATCACGATCACCGGCGACAGCAGCATCGCGATCGCCATCTGCATGGCCGGCGTGTAGTAGCTGACCGAGAAGGCCGAGGACAGCGTCATCCCCAGCACCACCATGCCCAGCATCAGCTGCGCCATCGGATCGGCCGGATTGAACAGCAGCACACCGCACAGCCCGTGCGCCATCTCGTGCGCCGCGATGCGCAGGGTGTGGATCCGCAGCGCACGGGGCAGATTGGCCGGCGTCAGCTGCTCCGGCACCCGCTGCGGGAAGAAGCCGCGATGCACGGTGGTGGCGGTGATCATCGCGATCCAGATGCCGGCGCGCAGCGGCGAGAACTGCCAGGCGAAGATCGCCGCCACGCCGCAGTCCAGCAGGTATTGCACCAGCAGCATCCGGCCGATCGGCCGGGCGCTGAGCCGCAGCACCTCGCAGCGGATCGCGAATCGATCCGCCGCGGTCACCGCGGGTTGCTCTGGCGAATGCTTGGAGCTCATTGGCGGGCCACTATAGAGCAGGTCCCGGCGCGGGCCGCGGGCGGCGACAATCGCGGCGTGAACGATCTCTCGCTTTTTCTGCCTTGCGCCGCCGGCGTCGAGGACTTCCTGGCCCAGGAAGTGCACGCCATCACCGGCCGCATCGGCCAGGATCTGCTCACCCTGCGCGGCGGCGTCCGGGTGCGCGCCGACTGGCGCGACGCGCTCCAGCTCAACCTGCGCAGCCGGCTGGCCCAGCGGGTGCTGATCGAGCTGGCCCATGCGCCCTACCGCTCCGAGAACGACCTCTACGCCATCGCCGGCGAGGTGGCCTGGGAGATCTGGTTCACGCCCCGGCAGACCTTCAAGATCGAGACCACCGCGCAGCACAGCCCGCTGCAGAGCCTCAATTTCGCGACCCTGCGCATCAAGGACGCTATCGCCGACCGCTTCCGCGCCAAGGCCGGCGGCGTGCGGCCCAGCATCGAGACCCAATGGCCCGACTGCCGGGTCTTCGCGCACCTGACCACCGATACCTGCACGCTCTACATCGACACCTCGGGCGAGCCGCTCTTCAAGCGCGGCTGGCGCCAGGACAAGGGCGACGCACCGCTCAAGGAGACGCTGGCGGCGGCGATGCTGGCCGCCAGCGGCTGGTGGAACCCCGAGAGCGGCGAAGTCTCGGGCCAGCCCCTCTACGACCCCTGCTGTGGCAGCGGCACCATCGCCATCGAGGCCGCACAGATCGCAGCCGGCATCGCGGCCGGGTCGCTGCGCCGCTTCGGCTTCGAGAAGCTGCTGCCCTTCCAGGCCCATGTCTGGCAGGCGCTGAAGGCCGAGGCGATTCCGGCCGCCAGATCCGGGCCGGTGGCGATCTTCGGCTCGGACGTGTCGCACCGCATGGTCGACTTCGCCGAGCGCAATGCCGAGCGGGCCGGCGTGGCGGCGGCGATCGAGTTCCGCGGCGGCGACGCATTGCAGCGCATGCCGCCGGTCGATGCGGGCCTGATCCTGCTCAATCCGCCCTATGGCGAGCGCATCGAGGTCGGCGGCGTCGCGCGCGGCAACGACAACGGCGGCGAACGCGGCCGCGAGCAGGCCCAGACCGAGGACGGCGCCGCCGGTTTCTTCGTGCAGCTGGCCAGCCATTGGAAGAAGAACTACGCCGGCTGGACCGCCTGGGTGCTCACGCCCGACCTGCAGCTGCCCAGGCGCATGCGGCTGAAGGAGTCGCGCCGGGTGCCGATGTGGAACGGTCCGATCGAGTGCCGGCTCTTCAGGTTCGACATGGTCGCCGGATCGGCGCGGGCGCGCGGCTGAGGCAGGGCTGGGGGCAGCGGGCCGGGCGCGCCCGACGCGTTTCATGCGCCTGCGACAGAATGCTCGGATGACCGATCTGTCCACATTCCCCATCACCCGCAAGTGGCCTGCCCAGCATCCCGAGCGGCTTCAACTCTATTCGCTGCCCACGCCCAACGGGGTCAAGGCGTCCATCATGCTCGAGGAGATCGGGCTGCCCTACGAGCCGCACCTGGTGCGCTTCGATGCCAACGACCAGATGTCGCCCGAGTTCCTGTCGCTGAGCCCGAACAACAAGATCCCCGCCATCCTCGATCCGGACGGCCCGGGCGGCAAGCCGCTGGCGCTGTTCGAGTCGGGCGCGATCCTGCTCTACCTGGCCGACAAGACCGGCAAGCTGATCCCGTCGGACGCGGCGGGGCGCTACGAGACCATCCAGTGGCTGATGTTCCAGATGGGCGGCATCGGGCCGATGTTCGGCCAACTGGGTTTCTTCCACAAGTTCGCCGGCAAGGACTTCGAGGACAAGCGCCCGCGCGACCGCTACGTGGCCGAGGCCAAGCGGCTGTTGCAGGTGCTCGAATCGCGCCTCGCGGGCCGCCGCTGGGTGATGGGCGAGGCCTACACCATCGCCGACGTGGCGATCTTTCCCTGGGTGCGCAACCTGGTCGGCTTCTACGAGGCGGGCGATCTGGTGGGTTTCGGCGGCTATCCGGAAGTGCAGCGGGTGCTGGCCGAATTCGTCGCTCGTCCGGCGGTGGTCAAGGGCCTGGGCATTCCCAAGCGCGATTGAAAGGCTGCCGGTGACGCTGGTCATCGACACCAACATCGTGCTGGACCTGCTGGTCTTCGACGATCCGTCGCAGGCGCCGTTGCGCGCCGCGCTGGCGGCGGGCGAGCTGCGCTGGATCGCCACCGGCGCGATGCGCGACGAGTTGATGCGTGTGCTCGACTACCCGCTCATCGCCCGCCGGCTCGCGGCCGGCCTGCGGCGGCCGCCCGAGGTGCTGGCCGCCTTCGATGCCGCCGTGCAGCGCATCGAGGCGCTGCCGGTGCGCGCCCCCTTCGTCTGCAGCGATCCGGACGACCAGATCTTCGTCGACCTGGCGGTCGCCCATCGGGCCCGGCTGCTGAGCAAGGACCGCGCGGTGCTGGCCATGCGCAAGCGCCTGGCCGGGCTCGGGGTGCAGGTCTCTTCCGGATGGTCGGCCGCATAAATTTCACACGCGGTCGAGCCCGCGGTGGTAAACCTCGTCCTCGCCGCAAAACCAACAAGGAGTTGACGAGATGGCTGTTTCGAAGAAGACGAAGGTCGCAAAGAAGGATGTCCAGGACCTGAGGAAGCGCCGCATGGCGCCGCTGGCCACGCCCAATCCGCTGGGCGCCGATGCGACGCGCGATATTTCCGCCGAGCTGAACGCCCTGCTGGCCGACACCTTCGCGCTCTACCTGAAGACCAAGAACTTCCACTGGCACATGTCGGGGCCCTATTTCCGCGACTACCACCTGTTGCTGGACGACCAGGCCGACCAGATCTACGCCACCGCCGATCCGATCGCCGAGCGGGTGCGCAAGATCGGCGGCACCACCTTGCGCTCGACCGGCCAGATCGCGCGGCTCCAGCGCCTGGCCGACAACGACGCCGACTTCGTCACGCCGGCCGACATGCTGGCCGAGCTGCGCGAGGACAACCAGCGCCTGGCCGGCTTCATGCGCGAGACGCATTCGATGTGCGACGACTACGGCGACGTCGCCACCGCCAGCCTGCTCGAGGTCTGGATCGACGAAGCGGAGCGGCGGACCTGGTTCCTGTTCGAGTCGGGCCGGCAGGTCTGAGGGCGGACGGGGCCGGGCGAAGCGGACGCTACGCGTACCAGCGCCCCAGCAGCCGGGCCGCGGCCCGCACCCGCTGGGTGTCGCGGCCCCAGCGCCGGCCCGCCGGCAGATGCCGCAGCCAACCCATGCGCCGTGCCGCATGGGACATGCGCTCGCGCACTTCGTCGCTGGCCTGTGCCAGCGCTTCGTGCCAGTGGGCGCCGGCCGCATGCGGCGAGGCGGCATCGACCAGCATCGCGGTCGAGTGCAGGTACATGAGCCAGTCGCGCGCCTGGCACTGGGCGAGCGGAAGGGTCTCGCCCGGGTCGTCCTCGAAGTCGATATAGCCGATGCTGCCGCCGGGGCAGCGCACCAGGTTGCGGTCGAAGGCCTGGCTCAGGTAGCAGCCGTGCGCATGGACCAGGGCGATCGCGGCCAGGCCTTCGCGCCAGGTCGCGAGCAGTGCCGCCGGACCGGCGGCCGCGGCCTGGTCGAGGCGCTCCTGCAGCACCACAGGCGGCCGGCCGCTCTCGCCGAGGTCGGAAATGAGCAGCCCGTCGGCCTGCTGTGCCAGCACCACCGGCACGCGCAGCCCGGCGGCGCCGAGCTGGCGCAGCCGGCGCGCCTCGATCGCGATCGCGGCCTCGCCGCCGGGGTTGATCACCGGCGCGAGCAGGTCCAGCCGCAGCGTGCCCGACACCAGGCCGAGCAGGTGGTAGCGCATCCTGCCGTGCGGCGCGCCGGCCTTCTTCAGCCAGACGCGCTCGCTGCCGAAGCGATGGCTGGCGACCGGGCGAGCCTGCTGCGGCAGGGTGAGGCGCAGGAATTCGGCGTAGTCCTCGGGCTGCGGCGGCGCCGAGTCGGCCTCGAGCGGCGCGGGCGCCGAGGCCAGGCCCTTGCGCATCTGGACCCGGGTGGATGGACCCAGCCGGCGATAAGGGCTCATGCCGCCATGGCCAGCGGCAGTGGCTGGAAGCTGTGTGCGCTCGAGATCGGCCAGTACATGCGAAAGACGGTCGACTGGCCCTCCAGCGACCCGAGCAGGGCGCCCGGCTCGACCTGCATCACCAGGTTGCTGAGCAGCCGGACCTCGGTGTCGGAAATGCGCCGCACGATGTGGTGCGCGGTGACCTGCTGCGGATGTTCCAGCCCCGCCGCCTGGATCAGTTCCTGCAGCGCATGCAGCGTGCTTCGATGGAAATTGCGCACCCGGTCGGCCTTGGTCGGCACCACCAGCGCCTGCTGGCGCGCCGGATCCTGCGTGGTCACGCCGGTCGGGCAGAAACCCGTGTGGCAGGCCTGCGCCTGGATGCAGCCCAGCGACATCATGAAGCCGCGCCCGGCGTTGCACCAGTCGGCGCCGAGCGCCATCATGCGCGCCAGGTCGAAGGCGGTGATCACCTTGCCGGCGCAGCCGATCTTGATGCGGTCGCGCAGGCCCACGCCGAGCAGCGTGTTGTGCACCAGCAGCAGGCCCTCCTGCAGCGGCGCGCCGACGTGGTCGCTGAATTCGACCGGCGCGGCGCCGGTACCGCCTTCGGCGCCATCGACCACGATGAAGTCCGGCGTGATGCCGGTCTGCTGCATCGCCTTGACGATGGCGAACCATTCCCACGGATGGCCCAGGCAGAACTTGAAGCCGGTGGGCTTGCCGCCCGACAGCACCCGCAGCCGGGCCACGAAATTCATCATCTCGATCGGCGTGGAGAAGGCGCTGTGAGCCGACGGCGAGATGCAGTCCACGCCCACCGGCACGCCGCGCGCGGCCGCGATCTCGGCCGTCACCTTGGGCGCCGGCAGCACGCCGCCATGGCCGGGCTTGGCGCCCTGGCTCAGCTTGATCTCGATCATGCGCACCTGCGGGTCGCGGGCGTTGGCGACGAAGCGCTCCTCGCTGAAGGAGCCGTCCTCGTTGCGGCAGCCGAAATAGCCCGAGCCGATCTCCCAGATCAGGTCGCCGCCGTGCACCCGGTGGTGCGCCGAGATGGAGCCCTCGCCGGTGTCGTGCGCGAAGTTGCCCATCTTCGCGCCCTGGTTGAGCGCCAGGATGGCGTTGGCCGAGAGTGCGCCGAAACTCATCGCCGAGATGTTGAAGACGCTGGCGTCGTAGGGCTGCGTGCACAGCAGGCCGGGCGGGGTGGCCGGGTTCGGCGTGCCGCCGATCACGATGCGGAAGTCGTGGTTCTCGACCTTGGTCGGGCGCATCGAGTGGTTGATCCACTCGTAGCCCGAAGTCGACACGTCGATCTGCGTGCCGAAGGGACGGTTGTCCGGCTCGCCCTTGCTGCGCTGGTAGACCAGCGAGCGCTGGGCCCGCGAGAAGGGCGCGGCCTCGCGGTCGCTCTCGATGAAATACTGGCGGATCTCCGGACGGATGTACTCGAGCAGGAAGCGCAAGTGGCCGCTCACTGGATAGTTGCGCAGGATGGCGTGCGGCGCCTGGCGCATGTCGCGGATGCCGACCGCGCTCAGGAAGCCGAAGACCAGCAGCCCGGCACCTGCGACCCATTCCGGCCCGAACACCAGCAACGCGGCGGCGCTGGCGACCAGGCCGAGCACGCACAGCGCAAATACCAGGTGGCGCGCCTGGAAGCGCGATGTCTGAGGGGTTGCGATGGTTTGTCTCCGGAAGCTTGCTGCATCATAGAGGGCTGCCCCTGCAACGCCCATGACAAGCCCAACCGCCCCCCAGACCCCCGACGAGCCCGCTTCCGCCCCGCTCGGACCCGACGATTTCGATGCCCAGGACATGGCGCTCGATGCCATGCGCGAGCAGGACGAGGAAACGCCCCAGTGGGAATTCTGCGAGGGCTTCATGGCCGCGCTGGTGTGCACGCGCCGTGCCATCGAGCCTTCCGAGTACTGGCCGGTGCTGCTCGGCGAGGGCTTCGTCGCGGCCCGCCACATGGAATTCGTCTGGCGCTGGAAGCGCCGCTGGCGCGAGATCGAGACCGGCCTGGATGCCGACGTGCAGTCGCTCGACGACGAGCGCACCTGGCAGCCGGAGGTGCTCGACACCCGCGGCGCGATCGCCTCGCTGCCCGAGGAAGAACGCGCCGAGATGGCCGGCGAGGCCATCCCGTCCTTCGCCCAGGTCTGGGCGCTGGGCTTCATGTATGCGGTCGAGAACTGGCCCGACGAATGGAGCGCCCCGCGCGACAAGGAGGCCGCCGGCATGCTCGACGAGGCGCTCGACGCCATCGTCACCCTGACCGAGGACGACACCGGCCGGCCCGAGGTCTCGATGTACAGCGAGGACGGTCCGCCCAGCGTGAGCCAGCAGCGGGTCGACGATTTCGGCGCCGCCATCTGGGCGGTCTACGACCTGCGCCAGCTCTGGCGCAGCATGGGCCCGCGGGTGGAAACCATCCGGCGCGAAGCCACGCCCGGACGCAACGACCCCTGCCCCTGCGGCAGCGGCAAGAAATACAAGAAGTGCCACGGTGCCGGCTGAAGTCGCTGCCGCCCCGATGTCGCCGCCACCCGCCGCCGGTGCCCTGAGCGCGCGCGGCGCCTGGCGCATGCTGCTGGCGCTGTGCACCGCCTTCATGCTCAGCCAGGCCTATCGCACCGTCGGCGCGATCATGGCCGCGCCGCTGGCCGCCGAGTTCTCGCTGTCGGCGCAGGCGCTCGGCATCTTCTCCGGCGCCTTTCACTTCTCCTTCGGCGCGATGCAGCTGTTCATGGGCATCGGCATCGACCTGCATGGCGTGCGGCGCACGGTGCTGGTGGCCTTTCCGCTGGCCATCGTGGGTGCGCTGGTGTCGGCGACGGCCAGCCACTTCAGCGTGCTGGTGGCCGGACAGGTGCTGGTCGGCATCGGCTGCGCGCCGGCCTTCCTGGTCTGCACCGTCTTCATCGCGCGCCATTTCCCGAGCGTGCGCTTCGCATCGGTGTCGGGGCTGGTGCTGGGCATCGGCGGCCTGGGCATGCTGCTGACCGGCACGCCGCTCGCGTGGCTGGTGCAGGACCACTCGTGGCGCATGGGCTTCGTGGTGCTGGCGGTGGCCTCGGCGCTGGCCTGGATCGCGATCGCCGCCGTGGTGCGCGATCCGCTGCCGACACGTGACGGACCGCGCGAATCGGTGCCGGCCGCGCTGCGCCAGTTCGGCGCGCTGCTGCTGATGCCGCATACGCTGGGCATCATGGCGCTCGGCGCTGTGACCTATGCGGCCTTCATCTCGCTGCGCGGGCTCTGGCTGGGACCGCTGCTGATGTCGCGCCATGGCTATTCGCTGGTGCAGAGCGGCAACGTGGCGCTGGTCGTCTCGGTGGTGTCGCTGTTCGGGCCGCCGCTCTTCGGGCGCTTCGACAGCGACGGCCCGCGCCGGCGCCGCATCGTGGCCTGCGCCATCGCCTATGCGGCGCTGTTCGGTGCCACCGCCATCTTTACCCAGGCCTGGCTCGACATCGGCGGCGCGATCCTGATCGGACTGCTCTCGGGCTTCATCGTCTGGCAGTACGCCGATGTGCGGGTGGCCTATCCAGCCGCCATCACAGGCCGGGCGATGGCCGTCTTCACCATGGCGATGTTCATCGGCGTGGCGCTGATGCAGTGGGTCACCGGGCTGGCCGCCTCGATCGGCGCGGCCCGGGGCATCGAGCCCTACACCGCCGTGCTGGCGACCATCGCGGTGCTGCTGGTGCTGGCGACGCTCGCCTTCTGCTGGCTGCCGGCGCCGCGCGCACCTTCGCGCTGAAACTGCGCGGTGCGGGCCTGCTGCGTGGCCGGAAGGGTCGCCGGCCGCAAGGCCTCAGTGTTCCTGCGCTTCGTCGCCCGGCTCGAAGGCCATCGCGAAATCGGTGAAGTGCGCGATGCTCTGGCGCATGCGGGCACGCCGCCCCTTGAGGCTCGCGACCTCGCGGCCGATCGGCCCGTCGACGATCAGCATGGCCAGCCCATGCACCTGGGCCCAGTAGGTGTTCGCCAGGCTCTCGCTGTATTCGCCGCGATGCATCAGGCGCACCAGCCGCGCCAGTTCGTCGTAGGCCCGCAGCGATGCCTCCATCGCTTCAGGGAAGCGGGTGGCGTCGCATAGCTCCGGGCGGAACATGATTCGAAAGACGCCCGGATGGTCGATCGCGAAGCCCACATAGGCTTCTCCCGCCGCCTGCAGGCCGGCGCGCCGGCCGAGCTTGCCGGCCCGGTCATTCGCCAATCGCATGCGCTGCGTGAGCAGGTCGAAGCCGCGCGCCACGAGCGAGGCCAGGATGGTCTCGCGGTCGGCGAAGTGGTGATAGGGCGCCTGGTGGGTCACGCCGGTGCGCCGCGCCACCTCGCGCATGCTCAGCGCGGCCAGCCCATCCTGCTCGATCAGCGCCTCGGCGGTGTCGAGGATGCGCAGGCGCAGATCGGCTGGGGGCGGCGCGGCCTTCTTCGGCGGGCGGCCCGGGCTGCTGGCGGTGCGAGGCTTGGTCATCGGTGCGGACATGGATGGAAGCGACTTGACATTGTCTAGTGTAGTGGCCTACGCTTCGGCCCATCCACTAGACGCTGTCTAGTAAATCTCAGATCGGAGAACCGCCATGGCCACGATCCACCGCGACCGCCTCACCGCCACGCTGGAGGGCGACTTCGTCGTCTTCATGATCGGGATGCGCATTAACCAGCCGCTCAAGATCCACAAGTGGCTGCCGGTCGCGCGCGCGATGCCGCGCATGCTGAAGGAGCTCTCGCAGCGTCCCGAGCTGGGCCTGCTGCACTACGAGATGTGGTTCAGCCGCACCATCATCCTGGTGCAGTACTGGCGCTCGATGGAGCAATTGCTGGCCTACGCGAAGAACCGCGACAGCGAGCACCTGCCGGCCTGGCGAGCCTTCAACCAGTCGGTCGGTACCGATGGCACGGTCGGCATCTGGCACGAGAGCTATGCGGCCAGCGCGGGCTCGCACGAGAACGTCTACGTCAACATGCCGGCCTTCGGCTTCGGCAAGGCCGGCGTGTTGCAGAAGGCGGCCGGGGGCCGGCAGTCGGCGGCCGGCCGGCTCGGTGGCTCGCTCGTCAGATCTTGAAGGCGCGCTGGATATCGGGACGCACCAGGTCGACGTAGTCGCGGTGCTTGCGGATCCAGCCGGCGATGAACTGGCATACCGGGATCACGTGCCGGCCCGCTGCCCGCGCCTCGTCCAGCACATGGCGCGCCAGGGCCGAGCCGACGCCCTTGCCCTCGTGCGCCGGCAGCACCTCGGTGTGGGTGAACATGATCGCGTCGGTCAGCAGGTTGTATTCGCAGAAGCCGGCCAGCTCGCCGCCGATGCGGGCTTCGTAGCGGTGTTCGGCGGGCTTGTCGGCGAAGACGATGGTGGGCGAATCGCTCATTCGGGAATCCTTGGAGGGGCGGGGTTCAGGGCTTGCGTGCCATGTAGGCCGCCAGGTTCTTCGCCGCGGTCGCGCGCACCTTCTTCTTCAGCATCGGCGACCAGCCCAGCAGCAGGCCCGGCGCGCCGAGCGCCTGGCGCGACCAGCGCCAGAAATCGAAGCGGTCGCGCTGGCGCGCGATCAGGCCTTCGGGCGTGAACTCGAAGCGCGAATCGATCGAGTTGTCGACGATGCGCCCGGTGGCGCTGAAGAGGTAGTGCGCGTCCCAGTGGGCGCTGCCCGTGGCGCCATCGACCCGCAACTGGCCATAGTCGAGCCGCCAGACCGCCGCGCCCTTGCTGCGCGTCGCCTCGCAGAGCATGCGCCACATGCCGCCGACCTCGCCTGCGCCCTGCAGCGAGAAGGCCTCGTCATCGAAGCGCGCGTCGGGCGCGTAGCAGGCCGCCATGGTCTCGGCATCGAGGCGCGCGAAGGCGTCGTAGAAGCGGCGGATGGTTTGTTCGTTGGGGCTCATCGACGGCGAACTGGTTGCGGCACTGGATGCGCTCATGGACCCCTCACCAATTCGGCGAGCGTCTGCAGGGCATAGTGGACGGTCGAGGCCCGCACTGCGGCCCGGTCGCCATCGAAGCGGCGCCGCTCGGTGCGCACCCGGCCGTCGACCGACCAGCCGAACCAGACGGTGCCGACCGGCTTCTCCGCCGAGCCGCCGCCCGGACCGGCGACGCCGGTGACCGCCACCGCCACCTGGGCGCGCGAGCGCGCGACCGCGCCTTCGACCATCGCCCGCGCCACCGGCTCGCTGACCGCGCCGTGCGCCTCGATCGCAGCCATCTCGACGCCCAGCAATTCGTTCTTGGCTTCGTTCGAATAGGTGACGAAGCCGCGCTCGAACCAGTTGCTGGAGCCGGCCAGGTCGGTGCAGGCGCCGGCGATCAGGCCGCCGGTGCAGCTCTCGGCGCTGGCCATCATCCAGCCCCTGGCGGGCAGCAGTTCGGCCAGCAGGCCGACCAGCGCGGGCACCTCGATGTCGGTCAATGACGAAGGTGTGTTCATGAATTTCTCACCATGCGCGCCAGGCGGCGATCACCAGCAGCGTGCAGAAGGCCGCCACCAGGTCGTCGAAGAGGATGCCGAAGCCGGCCGCGGCCCAGCGGGTCGGGCCTTCAGCCGTGGGCTTGAACAGCCGATCAGCCCAGCCCACAGGGCCCGGCTTGGCCGCATCGAAGAAGCGGAACAGCCCGAAGGCGATCGCCTGCGCCAGCAGCCCGGCCGGCAGCACCAGCCACAGCACCAGCCAGAAGGCGACCACTTCGTCCCAGACGATGTTTCCGGGGTCGGCGATCCGCATGTGCCGCGCGGTGACCGTGCAGGCCCACCAGCCGATCGGCAGCGAGGCCAGGATCACCCAGCCGATGGTCGCCTCGGACAGCCAGCGCTGCATGACCAGGAATGCGGCCCAGGCCCACAGCGTGCCGACGGTGCCCGGCGCGCGGCGCGGCAGGCCCGAGCCGAAGCCCAGGGCGATCGCATGCGCGGGATGGGCCAGCATGAAGCGCAGCGTCGGCCGCCCGATGGGGGCGGCATCGGACGCGCGGCTGGAAAGGGTTTCGGCTTGCATCGCCCGACAGTGTCGCGCATCCGGGGCGGCCGGCCGCGAAGGCGCGTGGCCGCTCAGCCGAAATGGTCGAAGGAGGCGAAGCGCTGGGCGATCGCTGCGCCCTGGGCGTCGACGATCCGCAGGCCCGGTTCGGCCTCGATGCTGCCGATGCGCGCGACCTGCGTCGCGCTGGCGCGGCCGGCCTCTTCGACCGCCGCGCGGGCGGATGCCGGCGCGGTGAAGGCCAGCTCGTAGTCGTCGCCGCCGGCCAGCACGCAGGCGCGGCGCGTCTCGAGGGCCAGCGATCCGGCGGGCATGCCGAGCAGGCGCAGCGCCGCGTCGGCATCCAGCCGCGCGCCGACGCCGCTGCCGCGCAAGACGTGGCCGAGGTCGCCGGCCAGGCCGTCGCTGATGTCGATGGCCGCGCTGGCGATGCCGCGCAGCGCCTGGCCGAGCGCGACGCGCGGCGTCGGCTCTTCCATGCGCGAGCGGGCCCGCGCGAACTGCTGCTCGCTCAGGGCCAGCGTGCCGCGGAACACCTCGAGCGCGAGCCGCGCGTCGCCCAGCGTGCCGCTGACCCACACATCGTCGCCGGCCCGCGCGCCGGAGCGCAGCAGCGCCGCACCGGCCGGCACCTCGCCGAAGACGGTGATGCAGATGTTGAGCGGGCCGCGCGTCGTGTCGCCGCCGACCAGTTCGCAGTCATGCGTATCCGCCAGCGCGAAGAGGCCGCGCGCGAAGCCGGCCAGCCAGGCGTCATCGACCGCCGGCAGCGCCAGCGCCAGCGTGAAGGCCAGCGGCCTGGCGCCGCAGGCCGCGAGGTCGCTCAGATTGACCGCCAGCGCCTTGTGCCCGAGCCGTGCCGGATCGACCGTCGACAGGAAATGCCGGCCTTCGACCAGCATGTCGGAAGACACCGCCAGCTGCATGCCGGCGGCCGGCGCCAGCAGTGCGCAGTCGTCGCCGACGCCAAGCGGCGAACGGCGCGCGGGCCGGGTGAAGTGGCGCGCGATCAGGTCGAATTCGCCGCCGCCGCCGCTGGTGCCCGTCTCGCTCATGCCTGTCCCGCCCGGTTCTCGCGAAAGCGCAGCGCCGCCTGCCGCACCACCTCGGGCAGCAGGCGCTCCTTGCCCTGCCGCTCGCGCAGCCAGCGTGCGTCGTTGCGATTGGCCTCGACGCTGGTGCGCAGCTCGCCCAGCGCCTGGGTCGCGTTCAGCGCCTCGCTGTGCCATTCGAGCTGGGTCATGGTCATGAGGATGTGGTCGCGCAGCGGCATGTGCTCGCCGGTGGCCGGATCGACATACACCGCGTCGAGGCCGAAGCGGCAGGCCTGGAAGCGGTTGTAGGTGTAGACCAGGTAGTCGTCCTCGCTCGGCGTGAAGGGCTGCTCCTGCAGGAACCAGGCAGCCAGCGATTGCACGTAGCCGGCCAGCGATGCGGCGCGCTCGACGGTCAGCGGCGTGTCGAAGACGCGGATCTCGATGGTGCCGAACTCGGGCTTGGGCCGGATGTCCCAGTAGAAATCCTTCATGCTGCGGACCACGCCTGTGCGGGTCATGCGCATGAAGTAGTTCTCGAACTCCTTCCAGCTCAGCGTGAAGGGGGCGCGCCCCGACAGCGGAAAGGCGAAGACCGAATTGAGCCGCGCCGAATCGAACTGCGTGTCCTGCCCCTGCACGAAGGGCGAAGAAGCCGACAGCGCGATGAAGTGCGGGATGTAGCGCGACATGCGGTGCAGCATCAGCAGCGCGCCGTCGGCATCGGGGCAGCCGATGTGCACGTGCTGGCCGAAGATGGTGAACTGCTTCGACAGGTAGCCGTAGAGCTCCGACAGCTCGCGAAAGCGCGGCTTGTCGTAGATGCGCCGCTCGTGCCATTGCTGGAAGGCATGGGTGCCGCCGCCGACCACAGCGATGTTGAGCTTGTCGGCATTGCGCACCAGCGCGTCGCGGATCGGCGTCAGCTGCGCGATCACGTCGAGCGCCGAATGGCAGACGTCGGTCGAGATCTCGATCATGCTGGAAGTCATCTCGGGCACCACGCTGCCCGGCAGCGGGGTCTGCGCCATCAGCCGCAGCATGTCCTCGGCATAGGGAGCGAGGTCGTAGTCGTGGGTATTGACCAGCTGCAGCTCCAGCTCGACGCCGAGCGACAACGCCACCGACTTGTTGAAGCGCTCCAGCGGCACCACCCGGCTGGCCGGATTCGACTCGCCGCGCGGCTCGATGGCCTGGCTCATTGCTGGGTCTCCTCCACCATGTCGAAGGCCTCCGGCGACCAGGGCCTGGAGCTCTCGCCGGCCGCATGGATGGCGATGGTCGCGAGCACCGCGCCGAGCACCTCCATCAGCAGGATCGCCGGCAGCGCGATCTGCGTGATCATCGCGCCGAGCAGCGGCGATGCGGAGACGAATGCCGAAGCGATCAGCAGCGCGATCGACGACAGCGGCGACATCGCGCAGCCGACCCAGAAGGCCTGCTTCCAGCTGGCGCCGCTGCCCGGGTTGGCGATCGCCACGCCGGCGATCTTGGCGACGGTGCGCACCGCGATCAGGCTCAGCACCACGCTGGCCACCGGCAGGCTCCAGTCGGCCTGGGCCGCCACCACCGAGACCAGCACGAACATCAGCATGGTGAGCAGCGAGGCAGCGGTGCCGAGCTGGCGCGGCCAGGCCCAGGGCTTGGGATGCAGCGCCTTCAGCAGGACGCCGCCGATCAGCGCGGCCAGCGGCGCGGCGCCGCCGAAGTGCGCCGCCAGCGCGGCGCCGGCGGCGATGATCGCCAGCAGCAGGATCGAGGTGTTCTCGCTGGTGGGGCTCATCACGCGCAGCGCCGAGCGCAGCGACAGCGCCATCAGCGCGCCGACCACGAAGGAGATGCCGAGCACCACGCCGACCGGGTTGAGCTTCTGCAGCAGGTTGAGCGGCGCATGCTCGATCAGGCCGGCCTGGGCATAGCCGAGGGCCAGCGCGTAGAGGGTGTTGAGCGTGGCCAGCGTCATCGCGCGCTCGGTCACCGGGCCGGAGGCGCGGGTGTCCATGATGACCCGGCTCAGCACCGCCGGCGAGGCGACGATCGCCATCAGCGCGATCGGGTTGGCCACCGGATCGGGAGTGCCGAGCCAGTGCAGGGCCCAGAACACCGCGAAGTAGGTGAGGGTCGATTCGAGCAGGCTCTGCACCAGCACCATCGGGTTGTGGCGGAACCAACGCAGCGGCAGCCGGCCACCGGCCTCGAACAGCACCACCGCCACCCCCAGCTCGACCAGGAACAGGCTGATGCCTTGCAGCGGCCAGATCGCGCCCTCGAAGCCGGCGAAGCCGACCACCGTGCCGACGATCGAATAGCCGACCACCTTCGGCAGCCCGACATAGCGCTGCACCAGGTGGCCGGCCGCGGCGGCGGTCGCGAGCAGAAGCGACCACAGCACGGTCGGCAGGCCGGCCGAAGGGCGCACCCATTCGGCCCAGAAGCCCAGCAGATCGTTGGAAAAGAAGGACGTCATCGGTGGTTCAGGTCGGGGTCGGTCCCCGGGGATCGGCCTGCGCGCCCGCGGCGTTCATGGGCGAGCGGCTCAGTGCAGCACTCGCGAGGCGGGCATGTCTCCCGCGCCGGCCTCCAGCGAGAGCTCGGCGATCGGGATGTCGAAACGCCCGCCCTGCTCGGTCACGATGAAGAAGCTGCCGTGCATGGTACCGCTGGGCGCCTGCAGCCGGCAGCCGCTGGTGTAGCGGAAGGAATCGCCGGCGGCGATGAGCGGCTGCTGGCCCACCACGCCGAGCCCGTCGACCACCTGGGTGTGACCCGAGGCATCGGCGAAGATCCAGTGCCGCGCTATCAGTTGCGCCGCCACGCTGCCGTGGTTGGCAACGGTGACCGCGTAGGCGAACACGTAGACGCCATCCTCGGGCGAGGACTGCTCTGGCAGGTAGCGCGGTTCGACCTGCACGGTCATGGGGAAGCTGGGCATCGCGGCCATGGTAAGGCATCCAGGGTGCGGCGCTGCTGCGACAATCCGGGCCCATGAGCAGCCCCTTCCGAATCGCCCCTTCCATCCTCTCGGCCGATTTCGCCCGCCTGGGCGAGGAGGTGCGCAACGTGGTCGCCGCCGGCGCCGACTGGATCCATTTCGACGTGATGGACAACCATTACGTGCCCAACCTGACCTTCGGCCCGATGGTCTGCCATGCGCTCAAGCCGCATGCCCAGACCCCGGACGGGCGTCCGGTGCCCATCGACGTCCACCTGATGATCCAGCCGGTCGACCCGCTGGCCGCGGCCTTCGCGGAGGCGGGCGCGGATTTCATCAGCTTCCACCCGGACGCCTCGCCGCATGTGCACCGCAGCATCCAGGCCATCAAGGCGGCCGGCTGCAAGGCCGGGCTGGTCTTCAACCCGGCGCGCGGCCTGGAGGTGCTCGACTGGGTCATCGACGACATCGACCTGATCCTGATCATGAGCGTCAATCCGGGCTTCGGCGGCCAGAGCTTCATCGACTCGGCGCTGCGCAAGATCGAGGAGGCGCGCAAGCGCATCGAGCGTACCGGCCGCGACATCCGGCTGGAGGTCGACGGCGGCATCAAGATCGACAACATCGCCCAGGTGGCGAGCGCCGGCGCCGACACCTTCGTGGCCGGCAGCGCGATCTTCAACCAGCCCGACTACGCCAGCGTGATCCGCGCGATGCGCGAGCAGCTGAGCGGCGCGCTCAAGGCTTGACCTTGTCGTTGTAGACCCGGTCTGCCACCGGGCCGCGGTCGGTGTCGACCAGGCCGCGCTCCACGTCGCGGTGGGCTTGCCTGCCGACCTTGGTGGCCTTGTCGTCCGGCTGCTGCTGGCTGTCGGAGGACTGGTCGTTCTCGTGCGGCAGGCGCGGCGCCGAATCGCCGTCCTGCTGGACCTTGGTCTTGCCGTGTTCCAGATCGCGGGGCTCGTTGCTGTTGGCGGCCATGGTGGGTGCCTCATCGTTCCTGTGCATGCGTCCTTCTCGCATGCGTGCCCACCGGGACGGTAGGACCGGCGTGCGCCGCGCTGTAGGATGGCCGACGAGATGACCACTCCGCCTCCCCAGGACCTGCCCGCCGACATGCTTCGTGTGCATGGCTTTGCGTCGCTGCAGCCGGGGCCGCGCCTGTTGGTGATGGGTGGCGTGCATGGCGACGAGACCTGCGGCACCGAGGCAATCGAACGCGTCGTGGCCAAGATCGATGCCGGCCGTTTGCGGCTGGCGCGCGGCCAGTTGACACTGGTGCCGATCGCCAACCCGCTGGCGCGCCGGCTCGGGCGGCGCGAGGGCGAGCGCAATCTCAATCGCCTGTTCCAGCCCAGTGCCCCCGGCGCCACCCCGATGGACTACGAGGCACGCCTGACCGACCTGCTGTGCCCGCTGCTGGCGCGTCACCAGGTGCTTCTTGACCTGCACTCCTTCCAGAGCCAGGGCGATGCCTTCGCGATGATCGGGCCGCGCGACAACCAGGGCAGCCTGGAGCCTTTCGCGCGGGCCTTCGAGGAAGGGCGGCTGGCGCTGCACCTGGGCACCACCCGTGTGGTGGAGGGCTGGCTCGAAATCTACGCGGCCGGCCTGGCCCAGCGTGCCGGTGGCCGGCCGGCCACCGCGGCCGAACTGGCCTTCGGCTGGGGCACCAACGAATACATGCGCAGCCAGGGTGGCTACGGCGTGACGCTCGAATGCGGCCAGCACCGCGATCCCGCGGCGCCCGAGGTTGCCTATCGCGCGATTCGTGCCGCGCTGCGGCTGCTCGGCATGGTCGAGGGCGAGGAAGCGCCGCCCGAGCCGCCGGCACCGGCGCTCCTGCGATTGGTCAGCGTGACCGATCGACTGCATGAAGAGGACGAATTCGTGCGCGACTGGGCCACATTCGATCCGGTGGCGCGCGGCGAGCCGATCGGACTGCGCGCCGACGGCAGCCTCTTGCAGGCCGAACGCGACGGCTTCATCGTGTTCCCGAACGAAGCGGCAGCGCCGGGGACCGAGTGGTTCTATCTTGCGGTCGAGAGCGATCGACGGCTTTGAGAGCCTAAGCGCGCTTCGTCGCAATCAAAGGCTTCACATCCGGCGCCGCAACCCGCGGCCGGTCGGCCTCTACCGCACTCAGCGGCTCGACCTCCTTCATCGTCGCCTGGCTGCGCAGCGTCAGGGCCTGGTAGGTCTGCGTCCCTTGCAGCTTCCAGGCGATCTCCTGGTCGCTGAGTTCGCGCATCACCTTGGCCGGCATGCCGGCCGCCAGCGAGCGCGGCGGGATCTTCTTGCCGGCCGGCACGAAGGCGCAGGCGGCGAGGATGGCGGCCTCGCCGATCTCGGCCTCGTCCATCACCACCGCGTTCATGCCGACCAGCGCGTTGCGCCGCACGATGCAGCTGTGCAGCACCGCGCCGTGGCCGATGTGGCCGTTCTCCTCGACCACCGTGTCCTGCTGCGGAAAGCCGTGCATGACGCAGGTGTCCTGCAGGTTGGCGCCGCGCTCGAGGCGGATGCGGCCGAAGTCGCCGCGCAGAACGGCGCAGGGGCCGACATAGCAGTCGGGCCCGACGATGACATCGCCGATCAGCACGGCGGTGGGATGCACATAGGCGCTCGGGTCGATGACCGGCACCACGCCTTCGATGGAATAGCAGGGCAAGGCTGTCTCCGTGTGTCGAGTGGACAGGACTAGGGTTAGCCCTAGCGACCGGCACTTGCGTCCGGCCGAAGCCGATCCTATGATTAACCGACCGGTCGGTCAACAATAAATCCAAACCCGACCCGGCTCCCATTCGTGCCCCACCCGACAGGAGACTCGCTTGTCCGAATCGCTCGTTCTTGCCGCCCGGCAGGGTCCGGTGCTCACGCTGACGCTGAACCGGCCCGCCGCCCTCAACAGCTTCACTTCGGAATTGCATCGGCAACTCGCAGCGGCGCTCGACGCGGCCGCCGCGGATGCCGAGGTGCGCTGCCTGGTGCTGACCGGTGCCGGCCGCGGCTTCTGCGCCGGCCAGGACCTGTCCGATCCGCTGGCGGCGCCGGCGCCCGAAGGCCAACCGCCGACCGACCTGCGGGTCGTGCTCGACACCTTCTACCGGCCGCTGCTGCAGCGCTTGCGCTCGATGCCGGTGCCGGTGATCGCCGCTGTGAACGGCGTGGCGGCGGGCGCGGGCGCCAACCTGGCGCTCAACTGCGACTTCGTGCTCGCGGCGCGTTCGGCCAGCTTCATCCAGGCCTTCGTGAAGATCGGCCTGGTGCCCGACACCGGCGGCAACTGGCTGCTGCCGCGCCTGGTCGGGCGCGCGCGCGCGCTGGGGCTGGCGATGCTGGGCGACAAGCTGCCCGCGCCGGAGGCCGAGCGCATCGGCCTGATCTGGAAATGCGTGGACGACGAGGCCCTGGCCGGCGATGCCGCCGCGCTGGCCCTTCGGCTGGCCGCGCTGCCGACCCAGGCGCTGGTCAGCACCCGCAACGCAATCGACCGCGCGCAGGAACAGAGCTTCGAGCAGGCGCTCGACGACGAGGCGGCGCTGCAGTCGCGGCTCGGCAAGGCGCACGACTACCTCGAAGGGGTCGCTGCCTTCGGCGCGAAGCGCGCCCCGAAATTCACCGACCGCTGAGGCAGGCGCGATGTCGAGCAACACCACCGATCGAACGCCGCAGCAGACCGCCGAACGGGTGCGCGAGCGCATGTTCGCCAACGACCCCGCGGTGCGGGGCCTGGGGATCGAGATCGTCGAGATGGCGCCGGGGCAGGCCGCCGCCGCGATGACCGTGCGGCCGGACATGCTCAACGGCCACGCCACCTGCCATGGTGGCTTTCTGGCGGCGCTGGCCGACACCGCCTTCGCCTATGCCTGCAATTCCTACGACGAACTGACGGTCGCCTCGGGCTTCTCGATCGACCTGTTGGCGCCGGCGCGCGAGGGCGACCGGCTCCTGGCGCGCAGCGTCGAGATGTCGAAGGCCGGCCGCACCGGCGTCTACGACAGCGAGATCACCAACCAGCGCGGCGAGCGGGTGGCGCTGTTCCGCGGCCGCTCCTACACGATCAAGGGCAGGCCGGCGGTCGCCGCCGATTGAGCCCGCCAGGCAAGAGGAGACACACGATGCCCGTCAAGCAACCCGCCGCCGGCGACCTCGACCCGATCGAGACCGCGAGCCGCGACCAGATCGAGGCCCTGCAAATCGAGCGCCTGCGCTGGACCCTGCAGCATGCCTACGACCATGTGCCGCACTACCGGCAGGCCTTCGATGCCAAGGGCGTGCATCCGGCCGACCTGAAGCAGCTGGCCGACATCGCGAAGTTCCCCTTCACCGGCAAGAAGGAACTGCGCGACAACTACCCCTTCGGCATGTTCGCGGTGCCGCGCGAGCAGGTGGCGCGCATCCATGCGTCCTCCGGCACCACCGGCAAGCCGACGGTGGTCGGCTACACCGCGAAGGACATCGACAACTGGGCCGAACTGGTCGCGCGCTCGATCCGCGCTGCCGGTGGCCGGCGTGGCGACATGATCCACGTGGCCTACGGCTACGGCCTCTTCACCGGCGGGCTGGGTGCGCACTACGGCGCCGAGCGCGCCGGCTGCACCGTGATCCCGATGTCGGGCGGCCAGACCGAGAAGCAGGTGCAGCTGATCCGCGACTTCGGGCCGTCGCTCATCATGGTCACGCCGAGCTACATGCAGGTGATCATCGAGGAGTTCGTGCGCCAGGGGCTGGACCCGCGCGAGAGCTCGCTCAAGGTCGGCATCTTCGGCGCCGAACCCTGGACCGAGGCGATGCGCCGGGAGATCGAGGGCAAGGCCGGCATCGATGCGGTCGACATCTACGGCCTGTCGGAGGTAATGGGCCCCGGCGTCGCCAGCGAATGCATCGAGACCAAGGACGGCCCGGTGATCTGGGAAGACCATTTCTATCCGGAGATCGTCGACCCCGAGACCGGTGCGGTGCTGCCCGACGGCGAGGAGGGCGAACTGGTCTTCACCTCGCTCACCAAGGAAGCGCTGCCGATCATCCGCTACCGCACCCGCGACCTGACCCGCCTGCTGCAGCCGACGGCGCGCAGCTTCCGCCGCATGGGCAAGATCGTCGGCCGCTCCGACGACATGCTGATCATCCGCGGCGTGAACGTCTTCCCGACCCAGATCGAGGAGATCGTGCTGCAACATGCCAAGCTGTCGGGCCAATACCAGATCAATGTCGCGCGCGACGGCCTGCTTGACACCGTGCTCGTGCAGTGCGAACTGCAGCCGCAGACCGCGGCCGCCACCGGCGAGGCCGAGGTCGGCGAGATCACCCAGTGGCTGCAGCAGCGCATCAAGACCCTGGTCGGCATCTCGACCACGGTCAAGGTGCTGCGGCCGGACAGCATCGAACGCACGATGACCGGCAAGGCGCGCCGCGTGATCGACCAGCGGCCCAAATGAAGCCCGCCCCGCAGGATGCGGCCAACCCGCGATCAGTCATACCGGCAACGACCGGACCCCACTGAAAGGACCCCACCATGTACACCCAGGCAATGGATACGGCCCCCAAGGAAGACGATGGCCGCAAGGCCGTGCGCTCGGCCGAGCAGATGCAGCTCGAAGCGCAGTTCGATGCCCGCATCGACGAGGGCGGCTTCATCGAGGCCAAGGACTGGATGCCCGAGCACTACCGCAAGACACTGGTGCGGCAGATCAGCCAGCATGCGCATTCCGAGATCGTCGGCATGCTGCCCGAGGGCAACTGGATCACGCGCGCCCCGACGCTCAAGCGCAAGGCGATCCTGCTGGCCAAGGTGCAGGACGAGGCGGGCCATGGCCTCTACCTCTATTCGGCGGCCGAGACGCTCGGCACCTCGCGCGACCAGATGGTCGACGCGCTGCACACGGGCCGCGCCAAGTACAGCTCGATCTTCAACTACCCCACGCTGACCTGGGCCGACATGGGCACCATCGGCTGGCTGGTCGACGGCGCCGCGATCATGAACCAGGTGCCGATCTGCCGCTGCTCGTACGCGCCCTATGCGCGCGCGATGATCCGCATCTGCCGCGAGGAAAGCTTCCACCAGCGCCAGGGCTTCGAAGCCCTGCTGGTGATGATGCAGCAGGGCACCGAGGCCCAGAAGGCGATGGTGCAGGACGCGGTCGACCGCTGGTGGTGGCCCTCGATCATGATGTTCGGCCCGCCCGACGACCAGTCGCCCAACTCGGCGCAGTCGATGCGCTGGGGCATCAAGCGCTTCAGCAACGACGACCTGCGCGCCAAGTTCATCGATGCCGCCATCGAGCAGGCCAAGGTGCTGGGCGTGACACTGCCCGATCCCGAGCTCAAGTGGAACGAGGAGCGTCAGCACCACGACCACGGCGCCATCGACTGGAGCGAGTTCTGGCGCGTGGTGGGCGGCGACGGCCCCTGCAACCGCGAGCGGCTCGCGGCCCGCGTCGGTGCCTGGGAAGACGGCGCCTGGGTGCGCGAGGCCGCACTTGTCCATGCCGCCCGCCGCGCCGCGCCGCAGCCCATCGCCGCATAGCCGAGGAAGACAGACCATGAGCAACCCGAACCCCGCCAACGCCACGCATCCCGACACTTCCGCCGAATGGCCCCTCTGGGAGGTCTTCGTGCGCAGCCGCTCCGGCCTCGATCACAAGCATTGCGGCAGCCTGCACGCGGCCGACCCGAAGATGGCGGTGCAGATGGCGCGCGACGTCTACACGCGGCGCCAGGAAGGCACCAGCGTGTGGGTCGTGCGTTCCGATCAGATCGTGGCCAGCGACCCGGCCGACAAGTCGATGTACTTCGATCCGATGGAAGACAAGGTCTACCGGCACCCCACCTTCTACAAGCTCCCGGGCTCTGTAGATCACATGTAAGGGCCGGCGAGATGCTTGCATCCATCACCATCGATCACACGCCGCAGGTGCAGTACCTGCTGCGCATCGGCGACACCTGCCTGATCCTCGCGCAGCGCATCGCCGAATGGAGCGGCCATGCGCCGATCCTGGAGGAGGACATCGCGATGTCCAACATGGCACTCGACCTGATCGGCCAGGCGCGCGCGGTGCTGACCCATGCCGGCCAGCTCGAAGGCCGGGGCCATGACGAGGACCAACTGGCCTTCCTGCGCGCCGAGAAGGACTACCGCAACGCGACGATCGCCGAGCTGCCGCGGGGCGACTTCGCCTTCACCGTGCTGCGCAACGCGATGCTCGCCACCTGGATGAAGCTGCTCTGGGAGCGGCTGCGCGAGTCGAGCGACGCCGAGCTGGCGGGCATCGCCGGCAAGGCGGTGAAGGAAGCGCGCTACCACCAGCAGCATGCAGCCGACTGGGTCGTGCGCCTGGGCGACGGCACCGACGAATCGCGCCGCCGGGCTGAGCGCGCGCTGGCCGAGCTGTGGCTCTACCAGCCCGAGCTGTTCGAAGCGGATGCGGTCGACGAAGCGGCCGAGGCCGAAGGCCTGGGCCCGCGCTGGTCCGAGCTGCAGGCGCCCTGGCTGGCCGAGATGCGCACCATCCTGGCCGAGGCGACGCTGCCCGAGCCCAAGGAGGCCGCCTTCCGCAGCACCGGCCGGCGCGGCGTGCACAGCGAGCACATGGGCTACATCCTGGCCGAGATGCAGCATCTTCAGCGCAGCTTTCCCGGGGGCGTCTGGTGAGCGAGGCGGCCGTCGCCAGCCGCTGCGAGCAGGCCTGGCAGGTGCTCGGCGAGGTGCTCGATCCCGAGGTGCCGGCGCTGTCGGTGCGCGACCTGGGCATCGTGCGCGACGTGCTCGCGCACGACGACGGCCTGGAGATCGTGCTGACGCCCACCTATTCGGGCTGCCCCGCGACCGAGGTCATCGAGCACGACGTGCTGGCCGCCATCGCCGCGGCCGGGCTCGGTCCGGCGCGGGTGACGCTGCGGCGCGCGCCGGCCTGGACCACCGACTGGATCAGCGCCGAGGGCCGCCGCAAGCTCTCCGACTACGGCATCGCTCCGCCCGGGCCGGCCGCGCCGGACGGCAGCGTGCCGATCCGCTTCTTCGGCCGGCGCGTCGATGCGGTGGCCTGCCCGCGCTGCGCCAGCAGCAACACCGAGCGGCTCTCGGCCTTCGGGTCGACCGCCTGCAAGGCCATGTACCGCTGCCTGAGCTGCCGCGAGCCCTTCGAGCATTTCAAGCCGATCTGAGCGAGACCATCATGAGCGTCATCTTCCATCCGCTGCGCGTGCGCGCAGTCGAGCCCGACACCGAGGAGGCGGTCATCGTCTCCTTCGAGGTGCCGGCCGAGCTGCGCGAGTCCTTCGGCTTCACGCAGGGCCAGTACCTCACTCTGCGCAAGGACATCGACGGCCAGGACCTGCGCCGCTCCTATTCGATCTGCGCCGGCGTCGACGACGGCGAGCTGCGGGTCGGCGTGCGCAAGGTGAAGGGCGGCACCTTCTCGAACTGGATCAACCAGCAGCTGCAGCCCGGCGACACCATCCATGTGATGGCGCCGCAGGGCCGCTTCTTCGTGCCGATCGAGCCGACGGCCAGGCGCCAGCACGTGGGCATCGTCGGCGGCAGCGGCATCACGCCGATCCTGTCGATCATGAAGACGGTGCTGGCCCGCGAGCCCTTGTCGCAATTCACCCTGATCTACGGCAACCGAAAGCTGCAGTCGACGATGTTCAAGGAGGAGCTCGAGGACCTCAAGAACAAGTACATGACGCGGCTGGTGCTGCACCACGTGTTCTCCGGCGAGCCGACCGATGCGCCGCTCAACATGGGCCGCATGGACCGCGCGAAGATCGGCGAGTTCCTGGGGAGCGTGGTGCCGGCGGCCGGCATCGACCACGTCTACATCTGCGGCCCCTTCCAGATGAACGACGAGGCCGAGGCGGCGCTGCTCGCGGCCGGCGTGCCCGAGGAGCGCATCCACATCGAGCGCTTCGGGGTCGCCGCACCCGAGGGCGCTCCGGTGGGCGCGGTGATCCACGAGGCCAGGCCGGGCGATGCCGAGATCGCGAAGATCGTCATCGTGCGCGACGGCCTGCAGCGCGAGATCGAATACCGCAAGGACCAGCCGAGCATCCTCGACTGCGCCTCGGCGGCCGGGCTGGAGGTGCCTTTCTCGTGCACATCCGGCGTCTGCGGCACCTGCCGCGCCAAGCTGATGGAGGGCGAGGTGCGCATGGAGCGAAACTTCGCGCTCGACAAGAACGAGGTGGCGGCCGGTTTCGTGCTGACCTGCCAGGCGCATCCGCTGACCGAGCGCGTGGTCTTGTCCTTCGATGAACGCTAGAGCGATGAAACACCCCCCAAGCCGCTTCGCGGCGCCCCCCTCTCTCGCCTTCGGCGGGAGGGGGGCGCGCCCAGCGGCCTGGCGAAGCCAGTTCCGCGGGTGCCCTGGCATGGCCTGCTCCGCGGCCCTTCGATTGGTTGGCGCGCGTCGCGCCGTTGAAAGCTGAAATGGCACGTGGCAGAGCCGCCGGATACGACGACCAGCGCGAAATGATCCTGGCCCAGGCGGCGCTGTTGTTCGCCGACCGGGGCTATTCGGCCACCTCGATGAACCAGGTGGCCGAGGCCTGCGGCGTCTCGAAGGCGCTGCTCTACCACTACTACCGCGACAAATACAGCCTGCTCGTCAGCATCGCCGAGAACCATGTCTCGCGGCTGGAAGACCTGGTGGCCGACGTCGAGCTGCTGCAGCTTGCGCCGGAAGCGCGCTTGCGCGAGCTGGTGCGGCGCTTCGTCCACGAATACGCCGGCTCGAAGCATGCGCATCGGGTGCTGACCGAGGACGTCAAGTTCCTGGAGGCCGACGACCGCGAGCGCGTGCTCGGCACCCAGCGCACGGTGGTCGCCGGTTTTGCTCGCGTCGTCGGCGAACTGCGCCCCGACCTGCGCGAGTCCGCGCTCGCCAAGCCGCTCACCATGCTGCTCTTCGGCATGATCAACTGGATGTATATCTGGATGCGGGCCGATGGCGAGCTTGACTACGATTCGATGGCGCCGGTGGTGGCCGACCTGTTCCTGGGCGGCCTGCCGGCGGTGAAGCCACCGTTGCGCGTGGCCGTCGTCGATCCCTGACGAGGCCCGCGCCGCGCATTTTGTTTTTTTCCTGACCTCAACCAAGCAAGAACGGAGACTTCCGAATGAAATTACTCAAGCCCCTGGCCCTGGCCGCAATGCTGCTGGCTTCGGCACTGGCGCAGGCCGACGTCAATGTCGGCGTGACCCTGTCGGCCACCGGCCCGGCCGCGTCGCTCGGCATCCCCGAGAAGAACACGATCGCGCTGCTGCCCAAGACCATGGGCGGGCAGAAGATCAACTACATCGTGCTGGACGACGCCAGCGATACCACCGCAGCGGTCAACAACACCCGCAAGCTGATCGCCGAGAACAAGGTCGACGTGATCGTCGGCTCGACCGTCACGCCCAACGCGCTGGCGATGATCGACGTGGTGGCCGAGGCGCAGACGCCGATGATCACGCTGGCGGCCTCCTCGCGCATCATCGAGCCGCAGGACGCCAAGAAGCGCTGGGTCTTCAAGACGCCGCAGAACGACGGGATGATGGCCCTGGCCATCGCCGAGCACATGGCTTCCACCGGCATCAAGACGGTCGGCTTCATCGGCTTCTCGGATGCCTACGGCGAAGGCTGGTACGAGGAATTCAACAAGGCGGCGGCGATCAAGAAGATCCAGGTGGTCGGCAACGAGCGTTTCTCGCGCAGCGACACCTCGGTCACCGGCCAGACGCTCAAGTTGATGGCGGCCAAGCCCGACGCGGTGCTGATCGCCGGTTCCGGCACGCCGGCCGCGCTGCCGCAGAAGAGCCTCAAGGAGCGCGGCTACACCGGCAAGATCTACCAGACCCACGGCGTCGCCAATGCCGACTTCCTGCGCGTCGGCGGCAAGGACGTCGAAGGCACGCTGCTGCCGGCCGGCCCGGTGCTGGTCGCCCCGCAACTGCCCGACAGCAACCCGGTCAAGAAGTCCGGCCTGGCCTACATCGAGGCCTATGAAGGCGCCTATGGCAAGGGCTCGGTGTCGACCTTCGGCGGCCATGTGTGGGATGCGGGCAAGGTGCTGAATGCGGCGATCCCGGTGGCGCTCAAGAAGGCGCAGCCCGGCACGCCCGAGTTCCGCGCCGCGCTTCGCGATGCGCTGGAGCAGGTCAAGGAAGTGGCGGGCGCGCATGGCGTCTTCAACACTTCGCCGCAGGACCACCTGGGCCTCGACCAGCGCGCCCGCGTGATGGTGACCGTGAAGGACGGCACCTGGAAATACGTTCCCTGACATGAAGCACCCCCCGAGCGGCTTCGCCGCTCCCCCCTCTCTGGCGCCTTCGGCTTGGAGGGGGGCGCACCCGGCGGCCCGGCAGAGCCGGTTCCGTGGGTGCTCTGGAAGGGCGGCCGGCTTCGCGGCCGCGGGTCGACGCCGGCGTCCGACCGTCCGGTCCAGCCTTGCGGGCCGGCCTTTTTTGTTCTTGGACGGCCCGCCACGGCGGGCCGCCTGCTGATAGATCTTCACGAGCACGAACACGCATGGACTCGCAGATCGCCCTGCTTCTGGGGCAGGACGGCATCGTCAACGGCGCGGTCTACGGACTGATGGCGCTGGCACTGGTGCTGGTCTTTTCCGTCACCCGGGTGATCTTCATCCCGCAGGGCGAACTCGTCGCCTACGGCGCGCTGTCGATGGCCGCCCTCAATACCGGCAAGGTGCCGGCCACGCTGTGGCTGCTGGTCGCGCTGGCCGCCACCACCCTGGTCTTCGAGGCCTGGCGCTGGAAGCGCGGCGCCACCGTCGACTGGAAGTCCACCGCGGTCTGGGCCCTGGTCTTTCCGGCGCTGGCCTGCCTGCTGGTGCTGGGGCTGCATCCGGCCTCGCTGGCGCTGCAGGCCGTTACGGTGCTGGTGCTGATCGCGCCGCTCGGGCCGCTGATCTACCGGCTGGCGTACCGGCCGCTGGCCGATGCGTCGGTGCTGATCCTGCTGATCGTCTCGGTTGCGCTGCATGGCGTGCTGGTCGGGCTCGGCCTGCTCTTCTTCGGTGCCGAGGGCTCGCGCACGCCGGCTTTCTCCGAGGCGCGCTTCGACATCGCCGGGGTCGCGGTGTCCGGCCAGTCGCTGGTGGTGGTGGGCGTCGCCATCGTGCTGGTGCTGCTGATGTTCGTCTTCTTCGAGCGTTCGATCGTCGGCAAGGCCCTGCGCGCGACCGCGATGAACCGGGTCGGGGCGCGGCTGATGGGCATACCGACCGACCTGTCCGGCGACCTGAGCTTCGCGCTGGCGGCGCTGATCGGCGCGGTCTCGGGCCTGCTGATCGCGCCGATCACCACCGTCTACTACGACACCGGCTTCCTGATCGGCCTGAAAGGCTTCGTGGCGGCGATCGTCGGCGGCCTCGGCAGCTACCCGATCGCGCTGCTGGGCGCGCTGCTGGTCGGCCAGCTGGAGGCCTTCTCGTCCTTCTGGGCCAGTGCCTTCAAGGAGGTGCTGGTGTTCGCGCTGATCATTCCGGTGCTGTGGTGGCGCTCGCTCAACAGCCGCCACGTGGAGGACGAGGAATGACACGCCGGACACTCACCCTGCTGTGCATCCTCGCGCTGGCGCTCTGCTGGCCCTGGCTGCCGGACTACACCGTCACCGTCTTCAGCTACATCGCGCTCTATTCGCTGGTGGCGGCCGGGCTGGTGATGCTCACCGGCATCGGCGGCATGACCTCCTTCGGCCAGGCCGCCTTCGTGGCCCTGGGCGCCTATTCGACCGCCTGGGTCTGCACCTCGCCGGTCGCGACCTCGGCGCTGGCCGAAGTGGTGGCGCCCGCGCTGCTGCCCTGGCTCGGCCTGGCGCTGGGCCTGCTGCTGACCTTCGTGGTCGCCTGGGCGCTGGGCGCGATCACGCTGAAGCTCTCGGGCCACTACCTGCCCCTGTGCACCATCGCCTGGGGGCTGAGCCTCTACTACCTCTTCGGCAACCTCGACTTCCTCGGCGGCCAGACCGGCATCACCGGGCTGCCGGCATTGACCGTCGGCGGCCTCTCGCTGGCATCGCCGCGCGCGTTGGGTCCGCTCATCTGGGCGGTGCTGCTGCTGGCGTTGTGGGCGCTGCACAACCTGCTCGATTCGCGCGAAGGCCGGGCGGTGCGCGCGCTCAAGTCGGGCCGGGTGATGGCCGAGTCGATGGGCGTGGACACGGCCCGCTACCGCACCAAGGTCTTCGTGCTGGCGGCGCTGCTGGCGGCGCTGTCGGGCTGGCTCTACGCGCATCTGCAGCGCTTCGTGAACCCGACCCCCTTCAACATCAACATCGGCATCGAGTACCTGTTCATGGCGGTGGTCGGCGGCTCCGGCCACCTGTGGGCGCTGTGCTGGGCGCCACGCTGATCACGCTGGTCAAGGAACAGCTGCAGGACATCCTGCCGAAGCTGCTCGGCACCAGCGGCAACTTCGAGGTGATCGTCTTCGGCCTGCTGATGCTCTTCGTGCTGCAGCGCTTCGCCGAAGGCCTGTGGCCGACGCTGGCGCGTGTCTCGTCGCGCTTCCTGAAGCCCGAGCCGGCGCCCCGGGTCGCGGCGCCGGCGCCGCTGGCGACTCGCTCGCTGCCGGCGCGCGGCCGGCTGCTGCTGGAGGCCGACCGGGTGACCAAGCGCTTCGGCGGCCTGGTCGCCAACGACGCGGTCGCGATGAACCTCAAGGCCGGCGAGGTGCATGCGCTGATCGGGCCGAACGGCGCCGGCAAGAGCACCTTCTTCAACATGATCTCGGGCGTGGACGATCCCAGCGAAGGGGAGGTGCGCCTGCTCGGCGAGCCGATGACCGGCAAGCCTTCGCGCGAATTCGCAGCGCGCGGCCTGGGCCGCACCTTCCAGCACGTGCGCCTGTTGGGCAACCGCAGCGTGCTCGACAACGTGGCGCTGGGCGCCCATCAGCGCGGCCATCGCGGCTGGATCGCATCGATGCTCCGGCTCGACCGGGCCGAGGAGGCCGCGCTGCTGGCCGAGGCGCGCCGCCAGATCGAGCGCTGCGGCCTGGGCGCCTTCGCCGATTCGCCGGCCGCTTCGCTGGCGCTGGGCCAGCAGCGGGTGGTCGAGATCGCCCGCGCGCTGGCCGGCCAGCCGGCCGCGCTGCTGCTGGACGAGCCGGCCGCCGGCCTGCGCCATCTCGAGAAGCAGGCGCTGGCCGAACTGCTGTCGCAGCTGCGCGCCGAAGGCCTGGGCATCCTGGTGGTGGAGCACGACATGGAATTCGTCATGAACCTGGCCGACCGCATCACCGTGCTGGAGTTCGGCGCGGTGATCGCCGAAGGCACGCCGGCCGAGGTGCAGGCCAATCCCCGCGTCCTCGATGCCTACCTGGGCGGCAGCGAAGAGCCTGTGGTGGCGGAGGCCGTCGCATGAAGCCGCTTTTCGAACTGCATGATTTCTGCGTGGCCTATGGCCCGGTCGAGGCGGTGCACGACATCGCGCTGCGCGTCGACGAAGGCGAGATCGTCACCGTCATCGGCCCCAATGGCGCCGGCAAGACCACGCTGCTGTGCGCGGCGATGGGCCTTCTGCCTTCGCGCGGCAGCCTGACGCTGGCCGGCGAGCGCATCGCCCGGCCCAGCGTCGAGGCGATGGTCGCGCGCGGCGTGGCCCTGGTGCCCGAGCGGCGCGAGCTGTTCGGCGAGATGGCGGTCGAGGACAACCTGCTGCTCGGCGGCTTCTACCGCTGGCGCACCGGCAAGCGCGACCAGAAGGAGCGCATGGACGAGGTCTTCGCGATCTTCCCGCGCCTCAAGGAGCGGCGGGCGCAGCTCGCCAGCACGCTGTCGGGCGGCGAGCGCCAGATGCTGGCCATCGGCCGCGCGCTGATGGCGCGGCCGCGCCTGCTGATGCTCGACGAGCCCTCGCTGGGCCTGGCGCCGCTGATCGTGCGCGAGGTGCTGCAGGTGGTGTCCTCGCTGCGCGCCCACGGCGTGTCGGTGCTGCTGGTCGAGCAGAACGCGCGCGCCGCCCTGCAGGTGGCCGACCGCGGCTATGTGCTGGAGACCGGTGCGATCGCGCTGACCGGCCCGGCCTCCGAGCTGCTGCACGACCGCCGGATCATCGACACCTACCTCGGGCTCGGCAACAAGGCCGCCGCCTGATCGATCCCCCATCGATCCAACTTCCGGGAGAACTTCCATGACCCAGACCCTCCAGAGCTTCATCGCCGGCGAATGGCTCGGCCGCCAGGCCGCGCAGGAATTGCGCAGCGCCGTCAACGGCCGGCCGGTCGCCAGCACCCATGCCGAGGCGATCGACTTCGGCGCGGCCCTGCACCATGCGCGCACGGTCGGCCTGCCGACCCTGCTGGCCATGGACTTTCAGCAGCGGGCGCAGCGCCTGCGCGCGCTCTCCAAATACCTGGCCGAGCACAAGGAAGAGCTCTACGCGGTCTCGGCCCACACCGGCGCCACCCGCGCCGACAGCTGGATCGACATCGAGGGCGGCGCCGGCACGCTGGCCGCCTATGCCGGCATCGGCGGCAACGAGCTGCCCTCGGGCAACCTGGTGCACGAAGGCCCGCCGATCCCGCTCGGCAAGAAGGGCGGCTTCGCCGGCACCCACATCCTGGTGCCGCGCCGCGGCGTGGCGGTGCACATCAACGCCTTCAACTTCCCGGTCTGGGGCCTGCTCGAGAAATGGGCGCCCAGCTTCCTGGCGGGCATGCCCTGCATCGGCAAGCCGGCCACCTCCACCAGCTACCTCACCGAGGCCTTGGTGAAACTCATGCACCGCTCGGGCCTGCTGCCCGAAGGCAGCCTGCAGCTCGTGATCGGCAGCACCGGCGACCTGCTCGACCGGCTCGACGGCAACGACGTCGTGACCTTCACCGGCTCGGCCGACACCGCCGCCAGGCTGCGGGTGCATCCCAACATCGTGCGCCAGTCGATTCCCTTCAATGCCGAGGCCGACTCGCTCAACTGCGCCATCCTCGCGCCCGACGTGACGCCGGACGACGAGGAGTTCGACCTTTTCGTCAAGGAGGTGGCGCGCGAGATGACGGTCAAGTCGGGCCAGAAGTGCACCGCCATCCGCCGCGCGATCGTGCCGCGCCGGCACATCGATGCGGTGGCCGAGAAGCTGCGCGCGCGCCTGGCCAAGACCGTCGTCGGCGACCCGGCGCGCGAGGACGTGCGCATGGGCGCGCTGGCCTCGCATGCCCAGCAGGCCGATGTGGCCGAGCGGGTCGCGCTGCTCATGAAGGATGCCGAGCTGGTGCTCGGCGCGCGCGACGGCTTCGCGCCGCAGGGCGAGGGCGTGGCCGAGGGCGCCTTCTTCGCGCCGACCCTGCTGTTGGCGCGCGATCCGCTGGCCAACGACTCGGTGCACGACATCGAGGCCTTCGGCCCGGTCAGCACGCTGATGGCCTACGAGGGCATCGACGAGGCGCTGGCGCTGGCGGCGCGCGGCCGGGGCAGCCTGGTCGGCACCCTGGTCACGCGCGATCCGGCGACCGCCGCGCATGCGATTCCGATCGCGGCCGCGCACCACGGGCGTCTCCTGGTGCTGGAGCGCGAGGCGGCGGTCGAATCGACCGGCCACGGCTCGCCGCTGCCCTTCCTCAAGCATGGCGGCCCGGGCCGCGCCGGCGGCGGCGAGGAGCTGGGCGGGCTGCGTGCGGTCAAGCACTACCTGCAGCGCGCGGCCCTGCAGGGCTCGCCCGCCATGATCGCGGCGGTCACCGGCGAATACATGCGCGGCGCTCCGCTGCATGAGTCCGACCTGCATCCCTTCCGCAAGCACTTCGAGGACCTGGAGATCGGCGATTCGCTGCTGACCCATCGCCGCACGGTCGGCGAGGCCGACATCACCGCCTTCGGCGGCATCTCGGGCGACTACTTCTACATGCACTTCGACGAGATCGCGGCCCGCGAGAGCCCCTTCGGCAAGCGCATCGCCCACGGCTACTTCGTGCTGTCGGCGGCGGCCGGCCTCTTCGTCTCTCCGGCGCCCGGGCCGGTGCTGGCCAACTACGGGCTCGACACGCTGCGCTTCGTGAAGCCGGTCGGCATCGGCGACACCATCCGCGCGCGGCTGACCTGCAAGCGCAAGATCGACCGGCAGAAGAAGGACGCCAAGGGCGTCGGCCAGGGCGTGGTGGCCTGGGATGTCGAGGTGACGAACCAGGACGGCGAGCTGGTTGCGAGCTACGACATCCTGACGCTGGTCGCCAAGAAGAGCTGAGCGAGGGCCGCGCGCCGATCGGGGGCGGTTTCCTACAGCCGGTCCGGTCGTCGCGTCCTAGTGTGCAAGGCAGGACGGCACACCAAGCACATGGACCTGCACATCAGCCACGCCGACCGCGTCGTCGATGCGACCAGCGGAATCACCAAGGGCGAGATTGCCGCCTTCTACGCGCAGGTCGCCGATGCGATGCTGCCGCACCTGAAGGGCCGCCCGGTCTCCCTGGTCCGCGCGCCGGAGGGCGTCGGCGGCGAGCTGTTCTTCCAGAAGCATGCGCACCAGGCCGAGCTGGACGGCGTCGCGCTGCTCGATCCGGCGCTCGACCCCGAGCACGATCCGCTGCTGCAGATCGACCGGGCGCAGGGGCTGCTCTCGGCCGCGCAGATGAACGTCATCGAGTTCCACACCTGGAATGCGCTCTCCCGCTCGATCGGCAAGCCCGACCGCATCGGCTTCGACCTGGATCCGGGCGAGGGCGTGTGCTGGGAGCGCGTGCAGGAGGCAGCGCACCTCGTGCAGGTGCTGCTGAACGAACTGGGCCTGCCGGCCTTCCTGAAGACCAGCGGCGGCAAGGGGTTGCATGTGGTGGTGCCGCTGAAGCGCCAGCTGGGCTGGGACGATGTCAAGGATTTCTCGAAGGCGGCGGTGCAGCACCTGGCCGCCACCATCCCGGAACGCTTCGTTGCCAGGAGCGGACCGCGCAACCGGGTCGGGAAGATCTTCGTCGACTACCTGCGCAACGGTTTCGGCGCGACCACCGTCAGCGCCTGGTCGGCGCGCGCCCGGCCCGGCCTGGGCGTGTCGGTACCGCTGGCCTGGGACGAACTGCCGGATCTGCAGGGTTCGGGGCAGTGGAACGTGCGCAACATCGGCGAGCGCCTCGCGGTCGGCAACCGTCCCTGGGCCGACTACGAGAAGAGCCGGACCGCGCTGGGCGCCGCGATCCGGCACCTGGGTCCGGCGCGCCCCTGAGGCGGAACTTCAGGGCAGCGAACCCAACTCGCGGGTCGTGACCTCGAAGCGCTCCAGCGTATTGGCGCCGAAGACCATCGTGATCGGCACGTCGGCGGCGTCGCGGCCGCGGGCGATCACGATCCGGCCGATGCGCGGCTTGTTGTGACGCGCATCGAAGGTGTGCCAGCGGTCGCCGAGATAGACCTCGAACCAGGCGCTGAAATCCATCGGGTAGGGCACCGGCGGGACGCCGATGTCGCCCAGGTAGCCGGTCACGTAGCGCGCCGGAATGTTCATGCAGCGGCACAGGGTGATCGCCAGGTGGGTGAAGTCGCGGCACACGCCGGTGCGCTCCCTGAAGCCCTCCAGCGCGGTGCGGGTGGCGCGCGCCGACTGGTAGTCGAAGCGCAGGTGCTGGTGGACGAAGTCGCAGATGGCCTGCACCCGCTGCCAGCCCTGCGGCACGCCGCCGAAGCGGGACCAGGCGAACTGCAGCAGTTCGCTGTCGACCTCGCAATAGCGGCTGGGCAGCACGAACTGCAGGGTGTGGACCGGCAGGTCGGCCGGCGCATGCTCGCGAGCACCGAGGGAAACCGGGTCGGGCCAGCCGGTATCGAAGACCACCGCTTCGTTGCGCAGCCGGACCCGGCTGACGCCGAACGGTATTTCCACCCGCGCGCACTGGTTGTCGAAGGCGTCGCGGTAGTGGTCGGTGCGCAGCGGCGGGCTGATGGTGATGTTCTCGCCGCTGCCCTGCAGGTCGCCGGTGCGGGAAGGATGCAGCGCCAGCATGTAGATCAGCGCTGTCGGTGCCGTGACCCCGAGTTCGATGTCGAAGCCGATCTGGATGAGCATGTCGCTGGAACCTCAGGCTGGGATGATGGGCGTCTCAAGCATGATTGGTGCCGACGTCTGGGATCCATGCTATGCGCTGGCGCGCGCGCCAGCGCGACGATGAAGGCGGCTCTCGGCGTAGGCGATCGGCCGTCGGCGCGGTCCTACCGTCGACGCATGGCCGCTCCCACAGCCGCCAGCGCGGCGCCACTACGGTCCCGCCTGCGCGGGGCGCCTACGCTTGCAGCAGGCGCGGAACTGCCCCGTGCGCCGGACGGCGACGCCGCAGTGCCCCGATTCCCTTCTCGTACCCCGAACCCCAAGGACTCCCGATGACGCAACAGACGAAGGCGGCCGCGGGCCGGCGCCCCAAGCAGGGCGATGCCGCCCAATCCAAGCAGGAGCAGCTGGCTACCGTCACCGGCGACAACATGCCGCTGATCACCACCAACCAGGGCCTGCAGATCCCGGACAACCACAACTCGCTGAAGGCGGGCGTGCGCGGGCCGACCCTGCTGGAGGACTTCATCCTCCGCGAGAAGATCACCCACTTCGACCACGAACGCATTCCCGAGCGGGTGGTGCATGCGCGCGGCTCGGCGGCGCACGGCTACTTCGAGGTCTACAAGTCGATGTCGCAGTTCACCGCCGCCGCCTTCCTGCACGATCCCGGGCTGAAGACGCCCGTTTTCGTGCGCTTCTCGACCGTGGCCGGCTCGCGCGGCTCGGCCGACACGGTGCGCGACGTGCGCGGCTTCGCGGTCAAGTTCTATACCCAGCAGGGCAACTACGACCTGGTGGGCAACAACATCCCGGTGTTCTTCATCCAGGACGCGATGAAGTTCCCGGACCTGATCCATGCGGTCAAGCCGGAACCGAACAACGAGATGCCGCAGGCGGCCAGCGCGCACGACACCTTCTGGGACTTCGCCTCGCTGATGCCCGAGACCACCCACATGCTGATGTGGGCCATGTCGGACCGGGCCATTCCGCGCAGCCTGCGGATGATGGAGGGCTTCGGCGTGCACACCTTCCGCTTCGTCAATGCGCGCGGCGAGAGCCACTTCGTGAAGTTCCACTGGAAGCCCAAGCTAGGCATTCACGGCCTCGCCTGGGACGAGGCCCAGAAGATCGCCGGCAAGGATGCCGACTTCCATCGCCGCGACCTCTGGGAGGCCATCGAGGCCGGCGACTTCCCAGAATGGGAACTGGGCGTGCAGATGATCCCGCAGGACAAGGAACATGCCTATGGCTTCGACCTGCTCGACCCGACCAAGCTGATCCCGGAGGAGCTCGTGCCGGTGCAGCGCATCGGCCGCATGGTGCTGAACCGCAACCCGGACAACTTCTTCGCCGAGACCGAGCAGGTCGCCTTCCATCCGGGCCACGTGGTGCCGGGCATCGATTTCTCGAACGACCCGCTGCTGCAGGGGCGCCTGTTCTCCTATACCGACACCCAGATCTCGCGCCTGGGCGGCGCCAACTTCCACGAGCTGCCGATCAACAAGGCGGTCTGCCCCTTCCACAACTTCCAGCGCGACGGCATGCATCGCCAGTCGATCGCGCGCGGGCAGGTGGCCTACGAGCCGCATTCGCTGATCGACGGCAAGGACTTCCGCATCGACGGCGGCAGCGCCGGCTTCCAGTCCTTTCCCGAAGAGATCGAGCCGCCCAAGCTGCGCCGGCGCAGCCCGTCATTCGACGACCACTTCACGCAGGCCCGGCTCTTCTTCAACAGCCAGAGCGCGGCCGAGAAGGAGCACATCATCGCGGCCTTCCGCTTCGAGCTGTCGAAGGTGGAAACGCCGGCGGTGCGCCAGCGCATGGTCGACAACCTGGCGCATGTGGACGAGAAGCTGGCGCGCCGGGTTGCGGACGTGCTGGGCATCAACCCGCCGGATGCCAGGGCCGCGTCCGGCCGGGCCGGCTACCGCGAGCATCGCGACACGCTGCCCATCGACGAATCGCCGGCCCTGCGCATGGTCGACAGCGGTGATGGCTCGATCAAGACGCGCAAGGTCGCGATCCTGGTGGCCGACGGCATCGACTCGGCATCCCTGAAGGCGGTGCGCGATGGCATCGAGCAGGCCGGCGCGCAATGCAAGGTGATCGCCAGCCGGCTTGGCACCGTCGCCAGCGCTTCCAAGCGCCAGCTGGAGGTCGACGCCACCTTCGTCAACATGCCTTCGGTGATGTTCGATGCGGTGCTGGTGCCGGCCGGCGAGCAGGGTGTCGCGCAGCTGGCCGGCAACGGCGATGCGGTGCACTTCGTGCTCGAGGCCTACAAGCATTGCAAGTCGATCTGCACCGTGGGCGAGGGTGTGCGGCTGCTGGCCACCCTGGGAATCGATGCCGATGCAGCGAACGCGCCGGCCGGGGTGGTGGTGGCGGCGACGCCGGTCACCAACCTGGGCGACCGCTCGGCCGCCGACAAGATCGCCCAGGATTTCGTGGCCGCCATTGCCAGGCATCGGCATTGGGACCGGGCCAACATCGACGCGGTTCCGGCGTAGCGGGGGCGCCCGCGGGAAGGCCGCGGAAGGGGCTCCGAAGGGCACATTGATCGCCGCAGCCCGGCAGCCGGATAATCGACCGGCTCCGGGATGCGGTCTCGGGGCGTTTCTTGCCTGCCAGCCCTGAAAGTGACCGATGAGTTTCGCCGACGACGAGTCCATGCGCCTTCCGCAGTCGCTGCTCGATGCCATTGCACCGCGCGGTTCGACGCGCAGTTTTCCGACCAATGCAATCCTGATCAACGAAGGCGACACCACCGACTCGCTCTACATCGTGCTGAGCGGCCGGGTGAAGGTGTACGCGAGTTCGGACGATGGCCGCGAAGTGGTGCTGGCCGAATACGGGCCGGGCGAATACTTCGGCGAATTGTCGATCGACGGCGCCAAGCGCTCCGCATCCATCAAGGCACTGGAGCCCTGCAATTGCCGCGTGGTGCAGGGTTCGGAACTGCTCGAGTTCCTCGCCGAGCAACCCGACTTCGCGGTGCATCTCACGCGCAAGCTGATCCGCATGGTGCGCCGGCTGACCGACCAGGTGCGCAGCATCGCGCTGCAGGACGTCTATGGCCGCATGGTGCGCGTGCTGCACGAATTGTCGGAGCCGCTCGGCGAGGAGCGCGTGCTGCGCCGCAAGCTGACCCAGCAGGACATCGCCGACCGGGTCGGCTCCTCGCGCGAGATGGTCAACCGGGTGATGAAGGAACTCACCTCGGGCGGCTACGTGACCCAGCGCGACGGGCGCATCGTGATCGTGCGCAAGCTGCCTTCGGCCTGGTAGCGGCTGCGGGTAGCCAGCTCGTCTTCTTCAGGGCTGGCCGTCGGCCGGCCGAAGCACACCGTTCTGCAGCGTGACCGGCTTGCCGACCGGCGGCGCGCTCGCGGTCTGCACATGGCGCAGCGAGCCGTCGCGCATGCGCACGCCGACCTCGTAGACCGTCTTGGTATGGACGCGCTTCTCGACCTCGTTGCCGGCGAAGCCGCCACCGACCGCGCCGAGCACGGTGGCGGCCGTGCGGCCGTTCCCGTTACCGATCTGGTGGCCCAGCACGCCGCCCAGCACGCCGCCGGCGACCGCACCGACGCCCGAGGCCGGCTGCTGCACCTGGACCGGCCGCACCGACTCGACGCGGCCGCAGGTCTTGCAGACCGGCACCGGTCGCGGCGCGGGTGCCTGCGCGTAGGGCGTCGGGGCGGGTGCCTGGACCACCGCCGGAGCCTGTGCCGGCACTGGCACCGGAACCGGCACGGGGGCCTGCACCGGGGCAGGAGCTGCCGCCTGCGGTTCCGGCGCGGGGGCCACCGGTGCCGCCGCCACGACCGGCGGCTTGAAATCGTCCGGCGCCCGCACCGGCGCCAATGCCGCGACCGGAGGCGCCGCGGCGGGCGCTTCGCTGGCGCTGTTCTGGTGCAGCAGCACGCCGCCCAGCGCGACGACCGCAACGGCGAGGGCGCCGATGGTGGCCCACATCGCCTTCATCGAGCGCGCGCCGCTGGCGCCCGGCGAGGGCGTGGTGTTCGTGCCGCCTGCAGTGACTGGATCCATGTTCATTTCCTCCGTCTTCATGTCCGCGTTGTCACGCCTTCCGTCGCGCCTGCCACATGGCTGCCGGCTCCCAGCAGCCGCGTCGGCGTGTCCCAGAAGATCTTGCGGCGATCGGCCGGGTCCGGGAAGAGTCGCGACATGAGGTTCAGCTGTAGGCCATAGTCGATTCTTTCGCTGGCGCGCAGGTAGGGCCAGTCCGAGCCCCAGACGCAGCGATCGAGGCCGAAGGCTTCGACCAGCGCCTCGACGAAGGGCCACACGTCGGCATGCGGATGCGCTTCGGCCGAGAACTTGGCGAAGCCCGACAGCTTGATGAAGCTCCGGCCCGCGCGGCCCAGCGCCAGCAGCGCCTGGAAGCCCGGCTGCGCCAGGCCGGCGCGCGGCTCCGGCTTGCCGCAATGGTCGAACAGCAGCGGCAACCCGCAGCCGTCGAGCAGCGGCATCAGTGCCGGCAGCTGGTCGCGCTCCACCTGTACCTGCAGCAGCATGCCGAGTTCGCGCAGGCGTGCCAGCAACCCGGTCGCCCCCAGGTAGTGGTCCACACCGAGGAAGGACGGATTGAACGCAACGCCGACCATGCCCGCCGCCTGCAGCGCTGCGAGCTGCTCGATGGCGATGCCGTTGTCGACCACTGCCACGCCCTGCAGCCGCCCGCCGCCCTGCGCAATGGCATCGAGCAGGCAGGCGTTGTCGCTGCCGTAGCCGGAGTTCGGGCCGACCACCAGCGCGCGCTGCACGCCATAGGCCTCCATCACCGACAGAAAGAGCCGCGCCGATCCGCACTCCTGGCCCGCCGGGCGGTAGTGGGTATCGGCTGCATAGGGGAAGCGTGCCGGATCGAAGACGTGGTTGTGGCAGTCGATCTTGGGCTCGTCGAAGATGCTCATCGGGGTTCCTTGGGGCTTCATGCCATGCGCGGGTGGCCCTCGCAGCGGGCGAGCGGCGACTGTACTCGCGGCCTTATCCGACAGCCCGCCATGCCGGTCTCTGGCACCCTTCACGGGTTTTGCTTCCCGATACAAGTCCCTCATGAATGCACGCACCGCGATCGACCCGCAGGAGTTCCAGCGCCTGCTCAGCCGCAACCTGAAGCTGCCGCTCGTGGGCGGCGTCATCGGCGCGGCGGTCTTCGTGGCCCTGATCGTCTATCTGCTGTCGGTGATCGGCTGGGTCGAGCACACCGACCGGGTGTCGCGCGGCGCGAGCGAACTGCAGCGCCTCAGCATCGACATGGAGACCGGCCTGCGCGGCTTCCTGATCACCGGCGACGACAACTTTCTCGAACCCTACGAGAGCGCGCTGCCGCGCATCCCCGCCGACATCGGCCGGCTGCGCGAGCTGGTCTCCGACAACCCCGCCCAGGTGCAGCGCCTGGACCGCATCGGCTCGCTGCAGGACAGCTGGAACCAGTTCGCGCGCGAGCTGATCGAGTCGAGGCGCAAGGGCGGCGACTGGCAGGCCGCCGTGCGCCTCGGCCGCGGCAAGCGGATCACCGACGACATCCGCAGCGAGTTCGGCACCTTCATCGACACCGAGCAGAGCTTGCGCTTCCAGCGCAACAACGATGCCAACAACACCGCGATCGCGATCGTCGTGCTGTTCGTGCTGTTCACGCTGATCAGCACCGGCCTGCTCGCCTATTTCGGCCGGCGCCAGCTGCTTCGCCTCTCCGAAGGCTACGACGCGGTGCTGGGCGAACAGGCGGCGCATGCCGAGACCCTGCAGCGCCAGGCCTGGCTGCGCAGCGCCCAGACCGAACTGGCCGGCGAGCTGGTCGGCGAACTCGGCGCGGCGGAGATGGGGCGCAAGGTGCTGGCCTTCTTCGCGCGCCACGTCGGCAGCCTGGTCGGCGCCCTCTACGTGCGCGAGCGGCATGGTGCGCTGCGTCGGGTCGCGAGCTACGGCTTCTCGGCCGAGGCCGAGGCTGTGCCGCAGGTCTTCAGCGGCGCCGAGAGCCTGGTCGGCCAGGCGGCGGCCGAGAGGCGCCGGCTGCTGGTCGAGCCGGTGGATGCGGCCTACCTGCGCATCAACTCGGGCCTTGGCGACACCGCGCCCAGGGCCGCGGTGCTGCTGCCGGTGGCCAACGACGGCATCGTCAACGGCGTGATCGAGCTCGGCCTGCTGCGCGCGCCCGACGAGCAGGCCAGCCAGCTCATGGAGCTGATCGCCGGGCCGGTCGGCAGCGCGGTCGCGGCGGTGCGCTATCGCGAGCAGCTGCAGGACGTGCTGGCCGAGACGCAGCAGCTCAACGAGGAGCTGCAGGTGCAGCAGGAGGAACTGCGTACCGCCAATGAAGAGCTCGAGGAGCAGTCGCGCGCGCTGCGCGTGTCGCAGGCCACGCTGGAGAACCAGCAGGCCGAGCTGGAGCAGACCAACAGCCAGCTGTCGGAACGCACCGAGGCGCTCGACCAGCGCAACGGCGCGCTGCGCCGGGCCCAGGCCGAACTCGAGGACCGCGCCGAGGAGCTGGAGCGCGCCAGCCGCTACAAGTCGGAATTCCTCGCCAACATGTCGCACGAGCTGCGCACGCCGCTCAACAGCTCGCTGATCCTGTCGAAGCTGCTCAGCGCCAATCCCAAGGGCAACCTGGATGCCGAGCAGGTCAAGTTCGCCGAATCGATCTACGCCTCCGGCAACGACCTGCTGGTGCTGATCAACGACATCCTCGACATCGCCAAGGTCGAGGCCGGCAAGCTCGACGTGGTGGCCGAGGAGGTCACGCTGGCACGGCTCGCGGCCGGCCTGCAGATGAGCTTCGAGCCGCTCGCCGCGCAGAAGCAGCTGGCCTTCCGGCTCGACCTGCGACCCGATGCGCCGGCCACGCTGGTCACCGACGGCCAGCGGGTCGAGCAGATCCTGAAGAACCTGCTGTCGAACGCCTTGAAGTTCACCGAGCACGGAGAGGTGGCGCTGACCATCGCCGGCGCGGCGGATGGCGGCGCGACCTTCGCGGTCTCCGATTCGGGCATCGGCATCGCGCCGCACCAGCAGGAGGTGATCTTCGAGGCCTTCCGCCAGGCCGACGGCACCACCAGCCGGCGCTACGGCGGGACCGGCCTCGGCCTGTCGATCTCGCGCGACCTGAGCCGGCTGCTTGGCGGCAGCATCGGCGTGCACAGCGTGGCCGGCAGCGGCAGCACCTTCACCCTGAGCCTGCCGGCCCGCGCGCCGCAGGCCGATGCCGGATCGCCGGCCCCGCCGGCGCCTTCGGCGAAGGCTGCGCCGATCGCCGGGCCGGCGACGGCCGCGCCCGCCAGGCAAGGTGCGGCCGCCCTGCCTCCGGTGCCGCCCGCGCCCGCGGTGCCGGCGCCGCTCTTCGCCGATGACCGCGAGCTGCCGCGCGATGCGGTGCGGCGGGTGCTGGTCATCGAGGACGAGCCGCAGTTCGCCCACATCCTCTACGACCTCGCGCACGAGCTCGGCTACCGCTGCCTGGTGGCGCATGGCGCCGCCGACGGCTTCGCGCTCGCGACCCAGCTTCTGCCGGATGCGATCCTGCTCGACATGCGGCTGCCCGACAGTCCGGGGCTCTCGGTGCTGCAGCGGCTGAAGGACGATCCGCACACCCGCCACATCCCGGTGCACATCGTCTCGGCCACCGACAACGCCGAGGCGGCGCTGCACATGGGCGCCATCGGCTATGCGCTCAAGCCGACCTCGCGCGACCAGCTGAAGGAGGTGTTCCGCAAGTTCGAGCACAAGCTCTCGCAGAAGGTGAAGGCGGTGCTGCTGGTCGAGGACGACGCGCTGCAGCGCGAGAGCGTGGTCCGGCTGATCGGCGACGACGACGTGCAGATCACCGCGGTGGAGTCGGGCGAGGACGCCCTCGAGCTGCTGCGCAAGCGGGTCTTCGACTGCATGATCACCGACCTGCGCCTGCCCGACATGCAGGGCAGCGAGCTGCTCAAGCGCATGGCGACCGAGGAGATCGTCTCCTTCCCGCCGGTGATCGTCTACACCGGGCGCAATCTCACCCGCGACGAGGAGGCCGAGCTGCTGCGCTATTCGCGCTCGATCATCATCAAGGGCGCGCGCTCGCCCGAGCGGCTGCTCGACGAGGTCACGCTGTTCCTGCACAAGGTCGAGGCCGACCTGTCGAGCGAGCGCCAGACCATGCTCAAGACCGCGCGCGGGCGCGACCGGGTGTTCGAGGGCCGGCGCATCCTGCTGGTGGACGACGACGTGCGCAACATCTTCGCGCTCACCAGCGCGCTGGAGCAGCGCGGCGCCACGGTCGAGATCGGCCGCAACGGTCGCGAGGCGCTCGACAAGCTCGACCAGGTGCGCGACATCGACCTGGTGCTGATGGACGTGATGATGCCGGAGATGGACGGCCTCGAAGCCACCCGCCGGCTGCGGAAGGACCCTCGCTTCGCCAAGCTGCCGGTGATCGCGGTGACGGCCAAGGCCATGAAGGACGACCAGGAGCAGTGCCTGGCCGCCGGTGCCAACGACTACCTGGCCAAGCCGGTCGACCTCGATCGATTGTTCTCGCTGCTGCGCGTCTGGATGCCCAAGATGGAGCGGCTGTGACGAGCACCGCGCCATGAAGCCGCTCCCATGACCGCCGAGAGCACGCCGCGCCCGTTGCATCCGCCGAGCGACAGCGACATCGAGCTGCGCCTGCTGATGGAGGCGATCTACCTCAAGTACAGCTACGACTTCCGCGACTACACCGGCGCCTCGCAGAAGCGCCGGGTGCTGCACGCGCTGGCCCAGTTCAAGCTGCCGAGCATCTCCGCGCTGCAGGAGCGAGTGCTGCACGAGCCGGCGATGTTCGCCCAGCTGCTGCAGTACCTGACGATCCCGGTGAGCGAGATGTTCCGCGATCCGGCCTACTTTCTCGCGCTCAGGCGGCAGGTGGTGCCGGTGCTGCACACCTATGCCTCGCTGAAGATCTGGGTGGCCGGCTGCAGCACCGGCGAGGAGGTCTTCTCGCTGGCCATCCTGCTGCACGAGGAGGGCCTGCTGGAGCGCACGCGCATCTACGCCACCGACATCAACCCGGCCTCGCTCGAAAAGGCGCGCCAGGGCATCTTTCCGCTCGAGGCCATACGCAGCTACACCGCCAACTACCAGCGCGCCGGCGGCCAGCGGGCCTTCTCCGACTACTACACCGCGGCCTACGAGGCGGCGCGCTTCGATCCCGGCCTGTGCGCGGACGTGATCTTCGCCGACCATAGCCTGGCGACCGACAGCGTCTTCGCCGAGACCCAGCTGGTGTCCTGCCGCAACGTGCTGATCTACTTCAACCGCCAGCTGCAGGACCGGGCGCTGGGGCTGTTCCACGAGTCGCTGTGCCATCGCGGCTTTCTTGGCCTGGGCGCCAAGGAGAGCATCGACTTCTCGGGCTATGCCGGCCGCTTCGATGTTCTCGCGCGTAGCGAGCGATTGTTCCGCAAGGCCGGTTGATGACGAAGAAGCTGCCGTCCGAACGCAGGATCGAAGCCGTCGTGATCGGCGCCTCGGCCGGCGGCGTCGACGCGCTGATGAAGCTCTTCGACGACCTGCCCGCCGGCTGGCGCCTGCCGGTCGTGGTGGTGATCCACCTGCCCGAGGAGCACGAGAGCCGGCTGGCCGAGGTCTTCGCCGCGCGCCTGCCCTTCGCGGTCGAGGAGGCGCGCGACAAGGCGCCGGTCGAGGCCGGCACCCTCTATTTCGCGCCGCCCGGCTATCACCTGTCGATCGAGCGCCAGCGCAGCTTCTCGCTGAGCTGCGAGCCGCCGGTGCTGTTCTCGCGGCCGGCCATCGACGTGCTGATGAGTTCGGCCGCCGACACCTACGGGCCGGCGCTGGCCGGCATACTCCTGACCGGCGCCAACGGCGATGGCGCCCAGGGCCTGCTCGATGTGCACCGTGCCGGCGGGCTCACCATCGTGCAGGACCCGGCCGAGGCGATGGTGGCGACCATGCCGCAGGCCGCCATCGACGCCCATGCACCCGATTTCGTCCTGTCCCTGCGCGCGATCCGCGCCCTGATGCTGCGTCTGGATTCCCACCATGCCGATTGATGTCGAGAGCAAGCTGCTGATCGTCGACGACCTGCCCGAGAACCTGCTGGCGCTGGAGGCGCTGGTGCGCGGCCCGGCGCGCCGGGTCTACCAGGCCAGTTCGGCCGAGCAGGCGCTCGCGCTGCTGCTGGAACATGAATTCGCGCTGGCCATCCTCGACGTGCAGATGCCCGGCATGAACGGCTTCGAGCTGGCCGAGATGATGCGCGGCACCGAACGCACCCGGCACATCCCGATCATCTTCGTGAGCGCCGCCGGCCGCGAGATGAACTACGCCTTCAAGGGCTACGAGAGCGGCGCGGTCGACTTCCTGCAGAAGCCGCTGGACGCGCAGATGGTCGACAGCAAGGTCAAGGTCTTCGTCGACCTGTTCCGCCATCGCAAGGCGCTGCGCCACGAGAACGAGGCGCTGGCGCGGGCGCACCAGCAGCAGCAGGAACTGGTCAAGCAGCTGCAGTGCACCCAGCGCGAACTGGAGCGCGCGGTGCGCATGCGCGACGACTTCATGTCGATGGTCTCGCACGAGCTGCGCACGCCGCTCAACACGCTCTTCCTGGAGACGCAAGTGCGCAAGCTGCACCTGTCGCGCGCCAACCTGGCGCCCTTCTCGGCCGAGCGCCTGCCGTCGATGATCGAGCGCGACCAGCGCCAGATCCAGAACATGGTCCGGCTCATCGACGACATGCTCGACGTCACCCGGCTGCGCAGCGGCGCCCTGTCGATCCAGCCGAAGCCGACCGACCTGGCGGCGCTCGCGCGCGGCGTGGTCGAGGGCCTGGCGCAGCAGGCCGAGGCCGCCGGGCCGCCGATCGAGCTGGACGCGCCGCTGGCGGTCGAGGGCGTCTGGGACGAGTTCCGCATCGAGCAGGTGCTCACCAACCTGCTGACCAATGCGCTGCGCTATGGCGGCGGGCGGGGCATCGAGGTCGAGGTGAAGCGGCTGGGCGCCTTCGCGCTGATGTCGGTGCGCGACCATGGCATCGGCATCGCGCCCGAGGACCAGGCGCGCATCTTCGAGCAGTTCGAGCGCACCGAGGACAGCCGGCGACATGCGGCCGGACTGGGCCTCGGGCTCTACATCGCGCGGCAGATCGTGCGCTCCCACGGCGGCGAGATCGAACTGGAGAGCGTTCCCGGCGAAGGCTCGCTGTTCCGCGTCCGCCTGCCGCTGCAGCCGGTGGCCAGCCCGGGCGATTGAGCGTCTGCGCCGCGTCCAGTGCGCGATGGCGTCCTACACGGCGCGAAGCGCGGCGCCGCCGATACTCTTCCAATTTGCCGCCAGAGGGAACCGCAAGTGAACGTCCTGATCGTCGATGACAACGAGGCCGCAGCCGACCTGCTGCAAGAGCTGCTCGTGCTGCAGGACCATACCGCCCGATGCAGCTACACCGGCCTGCAGGCACTCGAACTCGCGGCCAGCGAACGCTTCGATGCCGCGCTGGTCGACCTGACGCTGCCCGACGTGCCCGGCGTCGAGGTCGCGCGCCGCATCCGCGCCGGCGCCAACGGCGAGCCGCCGCTGCTGGTCGCGATCTCCGGCTTCTCGGCAGCCGAGGCTGGCAGCGGCGCTGCCGGGCTCTTCGACCATCACCTGCAGAAGCCGATCGATTTCGACCTGCTCGACCGCCTGCTCGCGCGGCCCGTCAGCTGATGAAGGCTTCGCCCGGAGCGCGCAGCTGGATGGCGGCCGGCGTGCGGCACGAACTGCTCACCCGTGCGCTGCCGGCCCTGCGCCACGAGATGGCAGCGCCCGTCTCGGTGGTGCGCATGGGCGTGCTGCTGCTCAAGCGGCAGGCGGCCGATCCGGCGGCAGACCCGGCGGCACTGGTCGAGCGCGCCACGCTGATCGACGAACAGGTCACCCAATTGGCGGGCGCGATCCGCTCGCTGCGCGACTGGGAGCTCGCCACGCAGGACGAGGGCGTCACGCGCAGCGCGCTGGTCGCGCAATGCGCGGCGCTGATGCGGGTGGCCTTCGAGTTGCAGGGGGTCGGCCTTCGCGTTGCCGACACGCTGGCACCGCGCGACGGGGAAGCCCGGTTCCCGTCCGGTGCCGCCTTGCGCTACATGGTGCTGGGCGCGCTCGGCTACCTGCACGACAGCGTGCCCGGCATCGGCGAGATCGTCATCGAGCCGGATGGCGACGAGGGCCTGCGCTTCAGGGCCGGCTCGGGGAGTGCGGAGCCGGCCGATCCGATGGCCGGCGCGCACCGGGCGCCGCGCGCATTGGCGATCGATACCGTGGCGCTGCAGTCGCTGGCCGACGGGCTTGGCTACGAAGTCGCGGTGGATGGCGCCGAACTCAGCTTCGGCATGAATCCGGCTGGCACTGCTGCTTGATGAGTTCCTGCGCGCGTCGCGTCTCGTCTCGCTAGCGGCGGCTCTTGGCGCTGCGCGCCGGGACGAAGTCGGTGGCGCGCAGCGTCGCGCAGGCGGTGATGGTGGTGTTGTTCGACACCACCGTGGCTCCGTCGCATTCGGCGGCCATGCGGATGCTGCGCTTGACCTGGTCGGTCATCTTGTCGTTGAGGTGCTGCCAGCCGCGGTACATCGGAACCACCACCAGCCAGCCGATCATGATCACGCCGCCGAGCGCGCCGACATACTGCCAATGCATCGGTTCCATGAATCAGGGTCCTCGATATCAGGTCAAGCGCGGGTGGCGCGGAGATACAAATGGTAGCAAGCGTCCCATTGAATCGGTGGGCCACGTCTCCACAAAGTTGGCGATATTGAGGATTTACTGCAACAGAAAATCGCGCCCGGCGCGCCGAATGAATCCAATAGGTTTCATTCGCTTGACAGGGTCGGCGACCCGGCAGCGCTCGCGGCGCGCTCGCGCAGCCGCATGCGCAGGCCGACCGGCGTCATCGTGAAGGAGAGCAACTCGCGCGCGGGCTTTCCGTCGGGCGTGTCGATGGCCGCGATCTCGAAGCGGCCCAGCAGCGTGGCCATTGCCATCTTCATCTCCAGCAGGGCCAGGTAGCGCCCGGGACAGATGCGCGGGCCGGCGCCGAAAGGCATCGAGATGCGCCTGGCGCTGCCGGCCATGGCGCCCAGCGCTGCGTCCGAGGAGAGCCAGCGCTCGGGCTCGAAGCCGGACGCGTTCGGCAGGTGGCTGTCGCTCACGCTGTCGGGCCGCATGAGATTCATGATCACGGTGCCGGCCGGCACCTGCACATCGCCGACCAGGCCGTCGCGGATCGCCTGCAGGCCGATCAGCGGCGCCACCGGCTTGAGCCGCATGGTCTCGTGGGCGCAGGCCTCGATGTAGTCGAGCCGGCCGACCTGCTCGAAATCGGGCCTCGGGTCGTCGCCCACCACGCGCTGCACTTCGTCGATGGCGCGGGCCAGGGCGGCCGGGTTGCGCCACAGCAGGTCGATCATCCAGGCGATGGTGTTGGCGGTGGTGTCCTCGCCGGCCAGCAGCATGGTCATCACGTTGCCTGCCACCTGCAGGTCGCTGATGCCGCTGTCGGGCTGGTCGGCCGCCGCGATCATGGCCTCGAGCAGGTTGCGCGGGTGGGTGCGCAGGCCGGGGTCGGCCTGCATCCGGGCCCTGGCCTCGGCGATGAAGCCGGCGACCGCCTCGTTGACCGCCGCCACGCCGCGCTCCAGCCGCCGGTCGGCCGGCATCTTCAGCACGCGCCAGAGCGGCAGCGGCGCCATCACCCGCTTGAGCAGCGCCGGGAAGATCTTGTCGAGGTGCTGCTGGATCACATGGCCCTCGGATTCGAGGGTGTTGACCTCGGCGCCGAACGCCAGGCCGGCGATGGTGTCGACCGTGTAGCGCATCAGGTCGGCCTGCAGGTCGATCGCCTGGTCGGCGCGCGCGGCCGCCTGCCAGCGCCGCCCGAGGCGCTCCGCCACGTTCTGCAGCGACGGGAAGTAGGCCTTGACGTGGGCCGGGTCGAAGCCGGCCATGACCATGCGGCGCTGGCGCTTCCAGTCGTCTCCGTTGGCGCCGAAGAGGCCGGGCTTCAGGCCCATCTCCTTGGCCACGTTCTCCAGCCGGGTGGTGCGCTGGAAGCCTTCGGGACGGTCGCGCAGGGCCTGGCTCACCGCCACGTGGTCGGCGACGACCAGGAAGCGCCCGGTGCCCAGGCGCAACGTGAAATAGGGGCCGAATTCGCGGCTCCACGCCTCGAGCTGCAGGTGCATGCGCGCCGGGTCGATCTGCAGCAGGTTGCCGACCAGCGGCAGGCCGCGCGGGCCCGGCAGGTCGTCGAGGCGGCGTGGCGGCGGGGCCGCGGGTGCGGCCGGCTGGGCGATGGTGGCGGCTTGCATGGCGGCCAGCATAGCGTCGGGCCCGGTGTTTGGCGATGCGCCGCGGGCCGGCGGTGTCACCCAAGCTTCACCGCCCTGCCATGCCGCGGTCACGCCGGCTGGCGACCATGACTGCCCATGCAACGCGACGACGCTTTTCTTCGCAAGTGGCGCGACATGGCTCCCCCGGCCGAGACGGCGGCGGAAGACATCGTCACGCGACCGCCGCAATTCTTCCGCACGCTGTGGATCTCGGACCTGCACCTGGGAACGCCCGGCTGCCAGGCCCGCGCGCTGCTCGACTTCCTGAAGCACACCGAGTGCGAGACCCTCTTCCTGGTCGGCGACATCATCGACGGCTGGCAGCTGCGCCGGCAGTGGTACTGGCCGCAGGCGCACAACGACGTGATCCAGAAGCTGCTGCGCAAGGCGCGCCGCGGCACCCGGGTGATCTTCATTCCGGGCAACCACGACGAGTTCGCGCGCAAGTACCTGCAGCACAACTTCGGCGGCATCGACGTGGCCGAGGAATGGGTGCACGAGACCGCCGACGGCCGCAAGCTGTGGATCATCCATGGCGACCTGTTCGATGGCGTGATCCAGTGCGCGAAGTGGCTGGCCCACGTGGGCGACTCGCTCTATGAATTCACGCTCAAGCTGAACCGGCACCTCAACTCGCTGCGCGCGCGCATGGGGCTGCCCTACTGGTCGCTGTCCAAGTACCTCAAGCTGAAGGTCAAGCGGGCGGTGAGCTACGTGGGCGACTTCGAGCAGGCGGTGGCGCGCGAGGCGCGCAAGCGCGGCCTGCAGGGCGTGGTCTGCGGCCACATCCACCATGCCGAGCTGCGCGACATCGACGGCGTGCTCTACGCCAACGACGGCGACTGGGTGGAAAGCCTCACCGCGCTGGCCGAGCATGCCGACGGCAGCCTGGAGATCCTGCACTGGGCCCAGCACATGCCGCAAACGGCCGTCGCCGGCGTGCGATCGGCGCGGGTCGCGGCCCGCAACGCCTCGCGGGCGGCGAGCCTGTGACGACCGTCGACCTGGTCTACTTCAATGCCGGCGGCGGCCATCGCGCCTCGGCCCTTGCGCTGCAGGATGCGATCCGCTGCAGCGGCCTCGACTGGCAGGTGCGGCTGCTCAACCTGCGCGAGGTGATCGATCCGAAGGACGGCTTCCGCCGCCTCACCGGCATGGACCCCGAGGACGTCTACAACAAGCGGCTGGCGCGCGGCTGGACCTGGGGCCTGTCGCAGGAACTGCGCCTGCTGCAGCGGCTGATCCGCTGGAGCCACGCGCCGCTGGTGCGCATGCTGCAGCAGCACTGGCTGGGCACCGAGCCGGACATGGTGGTCTCGCTGATCCCGAACTTCAACCGCGCGATGCACAGCGCGCTCGCGAGCACGCTGCCCGGCGTGCCCTACGTCACGGTGCTGACCGACCTGGCCGACCATCCGCCCCGCTTCTGGATCGAGCGCGGCCAGGCGCAGCACCTGGTCTGCGGCTCGGAGATGGCGGTGCGCCAGGCGCAGGCCGCCGGCTATCCGCAGGCCCGCATCCATGCCACCTCGGGGATGCTTCTGCGCGCGGATTTCTACGACCGCCCGAAGATCGACCGCGTCGCCGAACGGCTGGCGCTGGGCCTGCCCGCCGATGCGCCGACCGGCATGGTGCTGTTCGGCGGCCAGGGCTCCGAGGCGATGCTGGGCATCGCGCGCAAGCTGGCCGACACGCCGCTGATCCTGGCCTGCGGCCACAACGAGAAGCTGGCCCGCGCGCTGCGCCGGCTGCCGGCCCGCGCACCGCGCCTGATCCTGGGCTTCACGCCCGAGGTGGCGCGCTACATGCAGCTGGCCGACTTCTTCATCGGCAAGCCGGGGCCGGGCAGCCTCAGCGAGGCGGTGCAGATGCACTTGCCGGTCATCGTGGTGCGCAACCGCTACACGCTGCCGCAGGAGCGCTACAACACCGAGTGGGTGCGCGAGCAGGGCGTCGGCATCGTCGCCCCCAGCTATGCCGGCATCGGCGCCGCGGCCGAAAGGCTGATCGCCGATCTGGACCGCTACCGCGAAGCCACGCGCCGCATCCGCAACCGGGCGGCGCAAGAGTTGCCGCTGATCCTGCAGCGCGTGCTGGCCGAGTCGCAGCAGGCGCCGCGCTGGGATGGGGTGGCCGGTCTCGAGACCGGCAGCGAACTGGCGGAATAGCGGCGAGGTGTGCTTTTGGCGGCGAGCGCCCCCCGGGGGCGGCGCGCCAGGCCGCAAAGGCCTCAGCTCGCCGCCTTCGGCTCCATCCCATCCGCGCTCCAGTTCTCGCTGCCCACCCCGTGGTGGGTGAAGAACAGGCCCTCGGGGTCGTAGCGCTTCTTGGCGGCGAGCAGGCGCGGGTAGTTGGTGCCCCAGAAAGAGCGCTGCCAGTGCGCGTCGAAGTAGTCGCTCTCGGCCAGGTAGGCGCCGGCCTCCGGCAGCAGCTGGCGCAACTCGTCCATCGCCTGTCCCACCGCCAGCGCACGCGGGCGCGCGGTGGCGAGGTCGGGCTCGTGGCCGGCCACGCCCGGATAGGCCGGCGGGCCCTCGGCCGCGATGATCGCCAGCGCGAAGGCATCGATCACCGCCGGGTTGATCGCGCTGTCGCGAGCCGCGGCCAGCGCTTCGGGCGGTGCGCCGGCCAGCCCCTTGTTCACATGCAGCGACACGCTCCAGTGGCGCGACGCCGCGAATAGCGCATCGGCCAGGGCCGAGCGCTGGCCCGCATCGCCGAGCAGCGCGGCCGGCAGCCAGGCCGACTGGTAGCCGTGCAGCACCTGTCCGGCCTGTCCCTGGTCGCCAGGCCAGAAGACATTGCCGCGCGGGGCGTTCGGCCGGTCGTCCACCGCCATGAAGCCGAGCAGCCGCTTGGTCAGCGTCGGCGACCAGAATTCGCGCGCCGATGTCGAGACGAAGGCGAAGGGCGACCAGCTCAGCCTGAAGTCGTCGGGCGCCGCAGCGACCGCGTCGAGGAAGGGCTTCCAGGCGGCCACCGCCTCGCTGCGGGTCAGGCCCTGGAAGACCATCGAGACGCGCAGCACGTTGTCCGGCCGCAGCCGGATCTGCTCGCCCCAGTGCGGGTTCATCAGCTTCGCGCCGTAGAAGTCGATGATCATGCCGGTCAGCTGGCGAAAGGCCGCCACCGAGGTGGCCTGGATGCTCAGGTTGACCGCGCCGAAGGTCTCGGGCAACGGATGCACCTTGAGCGTCAGCTTGGTCACGACCCCGAAATTGCCGCCGCCGCCACCCTTCAGCGCCCAGAACAGTTCCGGGTTGGTGCAGGCGTTGGCGATGCGCACGGCGCCGTCGGCGGTCACCACCTCGGCCTGCAGCAGACTGCCGGCCGCCAGTCCGAAGGCCTTCGAGAAGCTGCCGAAGCCGCCGCTCTGGACCAGCCCGGCCACCCCCACCGTCATGCAGCCGCCGCCCTGCACGTAGCCGCCGCCGCGGGTGGTGACCGCGTCGTAGGCCTGCGCCCAGACGGTGCCGGCGCCGATGGTGGCGGCCCGTGTCGCTTCGGCCTTGCCTTCGCAGCCGTCGGCGACGAAGGCATCGTGCAATTGCACATCGTTCATGCGCCGGGTCCAGACCATCAGCGAGTCGGCCGCGTTGGACGTGCCCTGGTAGCTGTGGGCGCCGCCGCGCACCACCAGCCGCAGGCGGTTGCGCCGCGCGAAGTCGACCGCCGCCGCCACGTCGGCCGCATGCCGGGCGACGACCGCATAGACGCTGGGCATCGAGGTCCAGGCATCGACCCAGCCCAGGGTCTGGGTCAGGGCCATGTCGTCGCCGATGAAGTAGGGATTCTTCAGCGCCGTGAAGAGCTCGTTGCAGCCCTGGCTGGCCGGCACGCCGACACAGGCTGCGAGCGGCGAGCGCACCCGCACCAGCGAGCCGCCGACCGCGTCGGACAGCTGCTGCCAGCGCGCCGCGTCCGGCCAGGCCGGGTCGCCCGGCCGCACGCGGGCGTTGAAGGCGGCGGGCGTTGGCTGGGGCATCGCAGATGGCGGTGGCGATGCTGCGGCCGGGACTGGAGCCGGAGCCGATGCCGCCTGCGCAGGCAGCGCCAGCCAGGCCCCCGGAAGCAGTGCGCTGGCGCTGGCGATCTGCAGCAGGCGTCTGCGGGTCGTTGGCGCGGGCACGGGCCTCATGCGTCTTCGGGTTCGCTAGCGATCGGCGCCGGCGCTTTCGGCGATGCCCAGCTCGGCGCAGATGCGCGCGACCGTGGCGCGCAGCGCCGTCACATCGCCTTCGAGCCGTGCCACGTTGGCCTTCAGCGCCGCCACCTCGCCGAGCGAGACATCGGCGGCGGCTGCGGCAGCCGGCGCCGGGCCGGCGGATTCCTCGGCCGGAGCGCCTGCGAGCAGATGGGCCCAGCGGCTCTCGCGGGCGCCGGGCAGGCGCGCGAGGCGCGTCACCAGGCTGCCGGCCGGCCGCGCCGCCATCTCGTCGAGAAAGCCCTCGACCGCCGAGATGTCGGCGAAGTTGTGCATGCGGTCGCAGGCGATGCGCAATTCGCCGGCGGTCTGCGGGCCGCGCAGCATCAGCACGGTGAGCAGCGCGATCGACTGCGAGGGCAGCCGCAGCACGCCGTCGATGTTGTGCGCATAGCGGAAGCTGCGGCCGCCGCTGGTCTCGGCGACCAGGCTGTAGCCCTTGAGGCTGTCGAGGGCGGCCTGCGCCTCGGCCTCGCCGACTTCGAGCACCGGGTTGCGGCTGGTCTTCTGGTTGCAGCCGGCGACCAGCGAGTTGAGGGTCAGCGGATAGCTGTCGGGCACGGTGCGCTGCTTCTCGGCCAGCACGCCGAGCACGCGGGTCTCGAGCAGGGAGAGAGTGGGAATCGGTGTCATCAGGGCGCATTCTCGTCCTGCCGCCGATTCGCCGCACCTGCATCGGCATCCGCGTGTCGCATGCCGCACGCGGCGCTCATCGCCTCGCCCGGCGGGTACGCCCTGCCGTCAGCGCCGCGTCGACAGCAGCGCCCGCAGCTTGGCCGGTGCCACCGGCTTGGTCAGCAGCATCACGCCGCCCTGGCGCAGGCGCTGCAGCACCTCGGGGCCGGTGGCGCCCGAGACCAGCACCGCCAGCGCATCCGGCTGGAGCCGGCGGGTGGCCTCGATGACTTCCATGCCGTCCTCGTCGCGCGCCAGCTGCAGGTCGCACAGCACCACGTCGAAGCGGCTGCCGCCCTGGCCGAGCAGCGCCAGCGCCTCGTCGCGCGAGGTCACGCATTCGACCTTGCAGCCCCATTGCTGCAGCAGCGCGCGGCTGCCGTCGAGGATCGCCAGGTCGTCGTCCACCACCAGGCAGCTGAGGCCGGCCAGCGGCGCCGACGCGATCTGCTCGGCGGCGGGCGCGCGGATCTCGCGCGGGTCGGCCAGCGGCAGGTCGAGGGTGAAGCTGCTGCCGGCCTGCAGCGCCGAGCGCAGGCCGACCCGGGTGCCGAGCAGCGCCGCGATGCGCGAGCAGATCGCCAGTCCCAGCCCGAAGCCCTGGCGCCGGTCGCGCTCGACGTTGGCCACCTGGTAGAACTCCTCGAAGATGCGCGCCTGGTGGATCGGCGCGATGCCCACGCCGTTGTCGCGCACCTCGATGCGCACGCCGCCCGCGCGGCGTCGCGCCACCACCAGCACCGTGCCATCGGCCGGCGTATGGCGCACCGCGTTGCTCACCAGGTTGCCGACGATGCGCAGCAGCAGGGCGGCATCGCTGCGCACCGCCAGTCCGCGGTCGCGCCACAGCAGCCGCACCCGGGCCGCGGCTGCCGATGCCGCATGCTGCGCCTCCAGCTGGTCGAACAGCGCCGCCAGCGAGACGCCGCTGATCGCCGGCGTCAGCACCTGCGCGTCGAGCCTGGAGATCTCCAGCAGGTCGTCGAGCAGCACGCCCATGAAGTCGGTGGCTTCCTGCAGGCGCAGCACCGCCGGGCGCTGGGTCGCGGTCGCGTTCGGCAGCAGGCCGTCGATGAACAGGCCCATCGCATGCAGCGGCTGGCGCAGGTCATGGCTGGCCGCGGCCAGGAAGCGGGCCCGCGACAGGGCGGCCTGCTCGGCCTCGGCCATGCGCTGCAGCGCCACTGCGGTGGCTTCGCGCACGCGTTCCTCGCTCTGCTGGCGATTGCGCTGCAGGCGTTCGGCCAGCCGGTTGATGTCGTGCGCCAGGTTGGCGAGCTCATGGCGTTCGACGCGCGTGCCCGGCGCCGGCCGCTCGGCGGGCGCCGCGTCGCTCACCACGTTGCAGCGCGCATCGAAGCGGCCCGCCTGCAGCGCCGCCACGGTGCGCGAGATGCGCCGCAGCGGCTGCACCACCGCCCTGGCCGTGTGCCGGACCCAGGCCCAGGCGATGAGCAGGGCGATCAGCGCGACGCCGACGCCGGCCATCAGCGAGCGGGTGCGCTCGTTGTCGTAGGCGGTGGTGTCCCTGAAGGTCTGGACCAGCCCGATCGGCGTCTCGCCCGCGGTGGTCGAGCCGGCGGGCGCGAAGGCGCTGGCGCGCGATGCCTCGCGCAGCGTGATCGGCGCGGTGAACATGCGCAGCTGGCCCAGCGGCGCGGTCTTCGGTCCGGCGCTGACGTAGATGCCCGCGCTGTTGCTGATCTCGACCCGGGTCACCTGCCCGCCGCGCAGCGCGGCATTGGCCACGTTCTGCAGCGCGGGCACATCGCCCGCATAGAGGCTCAGGTCGGACATCGCCGCCACCTGGCGCGCGACCGCCTGGCCTTCGGCATCGAAGGCGGCGGCCAGCGTATCGAGGCGGCTGTTGGTGAACCAGGCGGTCAGGGCCAGCGCCACCGCCACGCAGGGCACCACGCCGAGCTGGAACAGGTCGCGATGCAGCGTGCCGCTGACGACCAGGGTCTGGCCTTCGGGCAGCACCGGCGGGGCACTGGGCCGCGCGGTGGCGTTCGGCACCGGCAGGTGGTGGCTCGGTGCGCTCATCGGATGACCCGGGCCGTCAGGTCCCGTTCGTCCGGCAGGTGCAGGCCCAGGGCCCTGGCTACCGTCGTGTTGACCCGCACGGTCGCCGGCGTCGCGGCCTCGACCAGCAGCGCCGCGGGCGGCGGCCCGGACGCGAGGCGGCGGCCGAGCGCGTCGGCCTGCTGGGCCAGCTGGTCCGGCGTCGCGACCGCGGCGGCCAGGCCGCCCGAGCGCACCAGGCCTTCACTGCTGCCGAAGACCGGCAGCCCTGCGCCGGCGCCGGCGCGCAGCACCGCCAGCGTCGCGGCCTGGTTGTCGCCCACCATGTCGGGCAGCACCATCAGCGCATCGCTGCGCGGCACCAGCCGGCGCAAGGCGGCGGCCAGCGACTTGGGGTCGGGCGCGTATTCGATCTGCAGGTCCCAGCCCTGGGCGGCGCGCTGCAGTTCGCCGACGATGGGTTCGGACTCGGCGCTGGCGATCACGCCGAGCCTGGGCCGGGCCGGCAGCACCGCGTCGATCAGCGCCAGCTGGTCGGACATCGCGGGCTCGCGGAACAGCACCGCGATGGGCCGCTCCGGATGGTGCAGCGCGGCGTTGCCCTTGAGGCTCTCGTAGTCCAGCCGGCTCAGCATGGCCAGCACCAGCGGGCTGCGGCCCGGGTAGTCGATCGCTGCGCAGGCCGCATCCAGGCCCACCGCGACCGTGACCTGGTCGTCGGAAAGCACCAGCGGCGCATTGCGCCGCGCCACCATGCGCGCCGGACGGCCGCCGGGAGCGACCCGGTCGTCGGCACGGCCGCCCATGGTGTCGGCCGCCGACAAGTGGATCAGGTCGAAGCGGCTGCCGGGCTCCTGGTGCTCGCGCAGCTGGCGCACGAAATCCAGATGGGCCGCGTTGTCGTCCGTCATCAGCACCGTCAGGCCGGCCGCCTGCGCCACGCCGCACAGCAGGGCTGCGCAGGCGAAGGCCGCGAGGAGACGCTGCGCCGGGCGCAGCAGGGGGAGACGGAGCGCGAACATCGGATATCCGCAGGTGGTGGTGGAACCCAATGTACGGACGCGGATGTTTTCGCGCGATAAGGCAGAGGGCTTATGCCCTCGAAGGCTTGGCTGGACGGGCTGGGCGGCTTTCGGCATGGCGCGGCTTGACGGGCTATGCCTGGACCCGAAGGCCTATGCCGAAGGGCCTAGGGAATATCCCAAAGCACTCAGGCATAGCTGATCAGGCCGGCGCTGGCGGCCGCCAGCTGCGCGCCGATCGCCTGGCGCAGCACCCTCGGCGATACCGGCTTGTAGAGCACCGCAACGCCGGCCGCCGCGACCTCGCGCAGTCGGTCGGGCTTGGTCTCGCCGGTGACCAGCAGGCGGGCGGTGGCCGGGCCGATGCCGCGCGGATGGCGCTCCAGGGCGGCCAGCACGTCCAGGCCGTTGTCACCGCCCTGCAACAGCAGATCGCTCAGCACCAGGTCGGGCGCGCGCTCCCAGCGGTCGGCCAGCGCCAGCGCCTCGGTGCGCGTCTGGGCCACCAGCACCTCGGCGCCCCAGTTGGCCAGCACCACCTGCAGGCCTTCGAGGATGGTGTGCTCGTCGTCGATCACCAGCACCAGCACCTGCTCCAGGCTGGGCTCGCTGTCGGCGGCGCTGCCGGGCGGCGGCAGCGCCGGTGCCGGCATGAAGGGCGCGGGTTCGGCGGCGCGCACCATGGTGCGCACGCAGGTGCCGCGCTGCGGCTGCGAGCTCAGCTCGACCCGGGTGTTGAGCAGCGCCGCGAGCCGCTGCACCGTGGCCAGGCCCAGGCCCATGCCGCGCGCATCGCGCCCGCCGTTGCGCGGCGGCGGCCCGACCTGGTAGAACTCCTCGAAGACCCGCGCCTGGTGCTGCTTGGCGATGCCGACACCGGTGTCCCAGACATCGATGCGCACCCCGCGTCCGCGGCGCCGGGCGCCCACCAGGACGCCGCCCTCGGTCGTGTGGCGCAAGGAGTTCGACACCAGGTTGTTGAGGATGCGCGACAGCATCACGTAGTCGCAGCGCACCCAGAGGTCGGTCTTGCGCACCACCAGCCGCAGGTTCTGCTGCTCGGCCACCGCTCGGAAGTTGCGGCTGATCTCGTCGAACAGCGTGTCGAGCGGGAAGTCGGCCCATTGCGGCTGCAGCACGCCCGCATCGAGCTGCGACAGGTTCAGCAGCTCGGTGAAGAGGCGGTCGAGCGAATCCACGCATTCGCGGATGTGGCCGATGCGCTGCAGCCGCACCGGATCGGTCTCGCCATTGGCCAGGCCGTCCGAGAACAGCGTCAGCGCATGCAACGGCTGGCGCAGGTCGTGGCTGGCGGCCGCCAGCAGCCGGGTCTTGGCCTGGCTCGCCACCTCCAGCTGCTGGTTCTTGCTGGCCAGCTCGGCCGTGGCGTGGCCGATGCGGTGCTCCAGCTCGCTGCGGCTTTCCGACAGGGCGCGCGCGGCCTGGTTGAAGCCATGCTGCAGCCGCTGCACCTCGGCCGTGCCCTCGATCTGCACCTGGACCTGGGCTTCCTCGCCGGCGCCCAGGCGCTCGACCGCATCGCCCAGCGCCCGGATCGGCGCGCTGATGCGGCGGGCCGCCCACCAGCCGGCCAGGCCGACACCTGCCAGGCTCGCGGCCAGCACCAGCACCACGTTGATCCAGACGGATCGCTTGGCATTGCTGACCGCCTCCAGGCCCATCTCGACCATCACCTTGCCGACATGCCGGCCCTCTTCGTTGATGACCGGCACGACCACCTCGAGTCCATCGGCGCGCGGTGCGCCGACCGGGTTCGAGTCGGCCACGATCTCGCCATCCTCGGACCAGATCTGCACCTGCTGCACATGCGGCTGCGAGCCCCCGGCCAGCGCGGTGCGCTGCAGCGCGCGCCGATCCATGTGCTGGATCTGCGATTGCGCCACCGTCGCGACCTGCAGCGCCACCGTCTGCGCGCTGGCGCGCATCAGCTCGGTTACGTTGGACAGATGTTGCTGGGTCAACACCGCGATCGCGCCGAGCGTGGCCACCGTCGCCGGCAGCAGCGCCAGCAGGATCAGCTGCTGGGCGAGCGTCAGGCGGCCCATGAAGCCCCGCGCGCGAGCCGAAAGACTCATGGCGTGCAGGCCCGGTCCGAGGCCGCGTGGCGCGTTGCCCTTCGAAACCTATGGGTGGGGAAAAACGACACGTTGAATACCTTGGTTGGTTTCTAATTGTGTTCTCGACAGCACTCGTTTGACCAGCCTTCGCCCTGCGGCCACCGATGGCCGCTCAACATCCGGATCTTATGCAGGCTCGCGTTCCCGGCTCCCTCCGCGCTCCAGGCAGCTGCTGGTCGCCGCGCATCGCGGCCGCTTCCATCGGCATCCGGGCGCTGCTTTCGCGCCGCTCGGCCGCGTGGCTGGCGCGCTTGGCACTGGCCCTCAGCTTCGGCATCGCGAGTCCGGTGCCGGCGCAGACCGTGGTCGCGTCCGGTTCCACCTCCGGCGCGACCGCGCTGCGCTTCGGCATCCTGCCGCTCGGCGGCGCCTTCGAGTCGCGCAACGACTGGGAGCCGCTGCTGGCCGACCTGAGCCGGGCGATCGGCCGGCCGGTCGCGGTGCTGTCGGTGACGTCGTACGAGGCCCTCGAGCAGGCGATCGAGAAGAACGAGGTCGACATGGCCTTCCTGTCGGGCAAGATGGCGCTCGATGCGGTGACGCTGCATCACATGACGGTGCTGGCGCAGGTCACGCGCCATGACGGCCTGCCCGGCTACCGGGCCCTGTTGCTGACGCGCAAGACCGGCAACTACACGACGCTCAAGGACCTGATGGCCGAGCCCGAGAAGTGGCGCCTGGCGCGCGGCGAGAGCCGTTCGGTGTCGGGCTTCATCGTGCCGCAGCTGCAGCTCTTCCTGCCCAATCACATCGTGATGGAAACGCGCTTCCGCAGCGAGCTGGTCGGTACGCACCAGGTCACGGCGCTGGCCGTTGCCAATGGCGAGGCCGACGTGGCCACCAACAACACCGCCGACTTCGAGCGCTTCATGCTGCAGTTCCCGGCCGAGGCCGACCGGCTGCAGGTGATCTGGGAGTCCGAGCTGATACCGCATGCGCAGATCGTGATCCGGCGCGAATACAGCCCCGAGTTCAAGAAGAAGGTGCAGGCCTTCCTGGTCGACTACGCGCATGGCAAGGGCCCGCGCGGCGACAGCGAGCGCGCCACTCTCAAGTCGCTGCACGACCTGGCCGGCTTCCTGGCTGCCGACGACAGTTCGCTCCTGCCGGCCGCCAAGCTGGGCTACCAGCTCGCGCGCCAGAGCGCGATGACCTCGCAGTGGGTCAACGAGGCGGCACGCCAGGCCCGGCTGCAGCGCATCGACAGCACCTACGCCGACCAGGTCGCGGCCTTGCGCGGCGGCGCGCGCTAGCCCGGAGCCTGCGCCTTGGCGGGGCGGCGCCCGCAACTTGCCACGGCCAGTTCAATCCCGTACGCTGGCCCCGCGTCCGCGCGCAGCAGCCTTGCCCGACCCGGCCGCGAAGGAGACTGCATGCCAAGCCGATCGATGGGCCTCGCGGCCGACATGGAAGCGGTGCGCACCCTGGCGCTGGTCGGAGCCAGCGCGGCGGGCAAGACGACCCTGGCCGAGGCCCTGCTGCACCAGGCCGGCGCGATCGGCACGCGGGGCAGCATCGAACGCGGCAGCACCGTCAGCGATCACGATCCGCTCGAGCGGCGCATGCAGCATTCGTTGAACGCATCGCTGCTGCACCTGGTGCACGACGGCACGCGGGTGCATTTCATCGACACGCCCGGCGGCGCCGACTTCCTCGGCCAGAGCCTGCCGGCCCTCGAGGCGGTCGAGACCGCCGCCATCGTCGTCAACGCGGCCGCCGGCATCGAGCCGATGGCGCTGCGCATGATGGCCTACGCCGCCTCGCGCCGGCTGGCGCGCATGGTCATCGTCAACAAGATCGATGCCCAGGGGGTCGACCTCGGCGCGCTGCTGGCGCAGATCCAGACGGCCTTCGGCCGCGAATGCCTGCCGCTCAACCTGCCGGACGGCGGCGGCGCGCGGGTCGTCGACTGCTTCTTCAACCGAAGCGGCAGCTCCGACATCGGCGAGGTCGAACTGGCCCATCGGGCGCTGGTCGAGCAGGTGGTGGAGGTCGATGCAGGCTTCGTCGAGCGCTACCTGGCCGACGGCGACATCGATCCCTCCGAGCTGCATGCGCCCCTCGAACAGGCGCTGCGCGAGGGTCACCTGGTTCCGGTGTGCTTCGTGTCGGCGCGAAGCGGTGCCGGCCTGCCCGAGTTGCTCGACGTGATCGTGCGCCTGCTGCCCGATCCCACCGAGGCCAACCCGCCCGACTTCCTGGTCGGCGAGGGCGCGCAGGCGCGGCCGATGGAGGCACGGCCCGATCCTTCGCTGCACGTGCTGGCCCATGTGTTCAAGGTCACGATCGACCCTTTCGTCGGCAAGCTGGGCATCTTCAGGGTGCACCAGGGCTGCGTGACGCGCGACAGCCAATTGCTGGTCGGCGATGGCCGCAAGCCCTTCAAGGTCTCGCACCTGTTCATGCTGCAGGGCAAGGACCATGTCGAGGTGGCGCGCGCCATTCCGGGCGACATCGTGGCGGTGGCCAAGGTCGACGACATCCATTTCGATGCGGTGCTGCACGACGCGCCGGAAGACGGCCACGTGCATCTCGCGCCGCTCGACTTTCCGGTGCCGGTGCATGGCCTGGCGATCGAGCCCAAGCGGCACGGCGACGAGCAGCGGGCCTGGGAAATCCTCGGCAAGCTGGTGGCTGAAGACCCCTGCCTGCGCATCGAGCATGTGGCGGCGACCAACGAGACCGTGGTCTACGGGCTCGGCGAACTGCACCTGCGGGTGATGCTCGAGCGCCTGCGCGAGATCTACCGCTTCGAGGCACTGACCCGGCCGCCGCGCGTCGCCTACCGCGAGACCGTCACCGCGCCGGCCGAGGGCCATCACCGGCACAAGAAGCAGACCGGCGGCGCCGGCCAGTTCGGCGAGGTCTTCCTGCGCATCGAGCCGCTGGCACGCGGCGCCGGCTTCGAGTTCGTCGACGAGGTGCGCGGCGGCGCGATACCGGGCCAGTTCATTCCCGCGGTCGAGAAGGGCGTTCGCGAGGTCCTGAGCGGCGGCGCGATCGCCGGCTATCCGGTGGTCGACGTGCGCGTGGTGCTGCTCGACGGCAAGCATCACAGCGTCGACAGCAAGGACATCGCCTTCGCCACCGCCGGACGCAAGGCCTTCCTGGCGGCCATCCGCGAGGCCCGGCCGATCGTCCTCGAGCCGATCGTCGAGGTCGAGATCGCCGCGCCCGGCGATGCGGTCGGCGAGATCACCGGCGACCTGTCGTCCCGGCGCGGGCTGGTCACCGGCACCGCCGCGGCGGGCGTCGGCCAGATGGTGGTGCGCGGCCAGGCGCCGATGTCCGAACTGGCCAGCTACCAGTCTCGGCTCAACGCGATGACCAGCGGACAGGGCCGCTACACCCTGGCCCTGTCGCACTACGAGGCCGTGCCGCCGACGATCCAGCAGGCGCTGGTCGGCCAGCACCGGGTGCGCGACGAGGACTGATCGGCCGCCCTCAGCGACGGCTCGTGCGGATCGGCCCGCGCGCGGCGCGCGGCGTCTGCGAATGGGCGATCGGCTGGTCGGCCGGCAGGAAATGGGCAAACAGGTCCCAGACGAAGGTGCCGCCCGCCGGCGTGGCCCCGGTGTAGTACACCCCGCGCCAGCGCAGCGCGGCCGAACCCTGTGCCGTCGCGAAGATGCGGTCGGCCGCCACCCGCAGCGGCGCCTGCAGCTCGCGCAACTGCTGCACGAAGGCATGGGCCGCCAGCTTGCCGGCGGCGTCGGGCAGCTCGCGGATCAGCCCCAGGCGCAGGGCTTCGAGGCGGCGGTTCATCTCCTCGAAGAGCGCGTCCATGCGCGCGCCGGCCGCCATGCCCGCGGGCACGCTGCCGCGCAGCCGATGGCCCAGGGCCTGGCCGCGCACCTCGGGCGGCAGGGCGGCGCGCACCCGCTCGTAGCCTTCGAGGCGCTCCAGGCCGGTGACGACCAGGTAGATCGGCAGGTGCAGCCGCAGATGGCGCGCCACGTCGTCGGCCAGCGCGCCCAGGCGCCCGGCCGCGCGCGCGCCGGCTTCGGCGTCGCCGAGCAGGGTGGCGGTGCCGATGCACAGCACCACGCCGTTCAGCGCGAGGCGCTTGCGCCGCTCGACCAGCTCCAGCAGCGCCCGGTACCAGCGGGCGCGCCGGCGCGGGTCGGCCGGATCGGGCAGGGCCTGCGGCTCGACCGCGATCGCGATCATCGAGCGCAGGAAGCGCCAGTGCCAGAACGAGGCGGCGCCGAGATCGGCGGCGGGGCTCATGGCCGGCGCCTGCTCGGCGGCGGCGGCCAGCAGGTTCGCAAGGCCGGCTTCGGCATCGCCGATGAAGAGGAACCAGGGCAGCAGATAGAGCGGATGGCGCAGCGGCTGGGGCGCGCGATCGGCGGCCTGGCGCGCGCTCAGCATCGCCTGGCGCATGTCGCTCAGGTCCAGCGGCAAGGGCGGCTGCGGCGCGGCCTGGGCGTCGAGCGCGGCGATGCGGCGGCGCAGCGTGCGCTGCCGCGACCAGCGTGGCTCGGCCAGGAAGATCCACCACAGCGCCACGAAGACGCCCAGGCACAGGGCCAGCAGCAGCCAGAAATGCGGTGGCAGGAGCGGGGCGGCGGTCATCGCGGCTCGGTCTCCAGGAAGATGTAGTCGGCCGCCACCTGGGCCGCGAAGCCGTCGCTGACCAGCATCTCGCGCAGGCGCTGCAGGTAGGCCGACGCGAGCTCGAAGGCCGGCCGGTCGGCCGTCTCGGCGAAGGGCCTGGGGGAGGCCAGCACGCTCACCATCACCGTCCCGAAGGGCGGTGCCACCAGCCAGCTCGCGGGAATCGTGCGCCCGAGCTCGATCACCTCGCCGGCACGCAGGCGCGGCTGCTTCGCCCCGGCGTTCAGGTGCAGCACCGAGCCGTCGGCGGTGTAGTAGTCGACCCAGAGGTAGCCCTCGTTGTTGGCGTTGGTCACCGAGATCAGCACCTTGTCGCCCTCGCGCAGGCGGCCGCGGGCGGCGGTCGGGCTGGCGATCGCCAGACCCAGGCCCTGGTCCCGGTTGCGCACCTGGTAGGGCTTGAGCAGCGCCACCACCTCGCACAGCGGCCAGGCCCGGAGGTGCAGGTCGAAGCTGGTCGGGCCGAGGCCCGGCAGCACCCGCAGGTCGCTTTCGACCCGGGCCTGCGCCGCCTCGTCGGCGACGAAGCCGCTGATGCGCGCGCTGCCGTCAGGCGCCACCGCGGCCGCCAGGTCGGCGCAGGCATAGCCCTGCAGCTGCAGTTCGACGCGCCGGGCCAGTGTGAGGGGCGGCTCGGGCGGGCTGGCCAGCCCGAACCACAGCAGGTAGGCCAGCGGCAGCAGCAGCGCCAGCGCGCCGGCCACCCGGAGCCCGGCGCGCTGGCTGGACTGCGGATCGCGCGGTCCCGGCGGGTCGGGCACCGAATAGGGCTGCGGCGTGATGTGGTCGAGCGTCAGGCTGTCGAGCGCCAGCGGCTCCGGCCGCAGCTGCCGCGCATGCAGGTCCTTGAGCTTGCCCAGTTCGCCGCCGTCGCCTTCCTCAAAGTAATACTGCCCCTTGAAGCCGAGCGCCAGCGCCTGCCAGTAGATCTCGCGCACCTCGTCGTCGTCGGGCGCCAGCGCCGACAGGTGGTGGAAGAACTCGCTCTGGGCGTTGCTCGAATTGAAGAGTGCGACCTGCAAGGCGGCCGGCGCCGCGTCGCCGCCGGGCAGGCGCGCCAGGACTTCGTCGAGCCAGGCCACCATCGCGAAGCGGGCCTGTTCGACCTCCTGGGCCGGCCGTCCGAGCGCCAGCGCGTCGACGCGCGCGCGCTCCAGCAGTGCGAGCGCCTGGCGTCGCGCGCTCTCGCCGTCCATGGCCGGCCGGCCGGCGGCGGTCGCCGCATCCTGCGTGAGGCCGAAGCGGATCAGTGATGAAAAACAGTGGAGCAGGCGTGCCATGCAGCGCCCGCGCTCAGGCGTCGAACTTGACCTGAGGCCTGCATCTGCGCCCACTTTGCTGGCACATGCCCGTGTCCCCGGTCGATTGGATGAGGGCGCGATTCTTCCACCGGGGGGCGCGCCCGCCATACCGCAGGCGGGCTATGCCGTTCGGGTTGGAAATTCCGCCTTGATGCCGCCCGGGTTCGCCGTTATCGTCTGAAGTCGACTCTTCCAAGATCCTGGGGCAAGCCATGAAAATCCTGATCGCCGACGACCACCGGCTCGTCATCGAGGCGGTCAAGGCCAAACTGTCGGAACTCGAGGCCGATTGCGAGTTCGTTCTGGCAATGAGCGTCGACGAGCTGCTCGCCGCCGCCAGCGACGACCTCGACCTGGCCGTGATCGACCTCAACATGCCAGGCGCCGAAGGCCAGGCCCATATCGACGAGATCCGCCGCCGCCATCCGGCCGTGCCGGTGATCGTTCTGTCCGGCTACGAAGACCCGGCTGTGATGCGCAGCGCCCTCGAGCGCGGCGTGCTGGGCTTCATCCCCAAGGCCTATTCGCCCGACGTGATGTTGTCCGCGGTGCGTCTGGTGCTGTCCGGCGGCGTCTACGTGCCGCCGATGATGCTGTCGGCCGTGCCGCCCGGCGTCGTGCCCGGCATGCCGCCCGGGGTCGACGGCGCGCCGCGCGGCGCCGGTGCCGCGCAGACGCTCGAACACCTGCGCAACGTGCTCACCGAGCGCCAGGTCGAGGTGCTGCAACTGCTGTCGCAGGGCAAGCCCAACAAGCTGATCGGGCGGGCGCTCGGCATCAGCGAAGGCACGGTCAAGATCCACCTGGCGGCGATCTTCCGCGCGCTCAACGTGCGCAACCGCACCGAGGCGGTGGTCGCGGCGCAGACGCTGACCGAGGCCTGAGGCCCGCTTCGGGCGGCCGCGGCGGCGCCCCTGCCGGGCCGTATGCTCGGCGCATGATTCTCGATCTCGCGCGCTTCGACGCGGCCATCGTCGACCTCGACGGCACCATGGTCGACACCCTGGGCGACTTCGTCGTGGCACTCAACCTGATGCTGGGCGACCTCTCGCTGCCGCCGGTCGAGGCGCCCACCGTCGAGGCGATGGTCGGCAAGGGCTCCGAGCACCTGATCCGTTCGGTGCTGCGCCATGTCCGCCGCCAGCCTGCCGACGACGAGGCGCTCGCCGAACGGGCCTGGCTGCGCTATCAGCACCACTACCTGGCCGTCAACGGCCGGCATTCCAGGGTCTACGAGGGCGTGGTCGAGGGGCTTGCCGCCCTGCGCGCGCGAGGCCTGCGCCTGGCCTGCCTGACCAACAAGCCGACCGATTTCGCGCTGCCGCTGCTCAGGGCGAAGGGCCTGGACGGCTTCTTCGAGCGGGTCTTCGGCGGTGATGCCTTCGAGCGCAAGAAGCCCGATCCGCTGCCGATCGTCAAGACCTGCGAAGCGCTGGGCACGACGCCCGCGCGCACGCTGATGGTCGGCGATTCGAGCAACGACGCCGCCGCGGCGCGGGCAGCCGGCAGCGCGGTCGTGTTGGCCAGCTATGGCTACAACCACGGCCAGCCTATCCGCGAGGTGGACGCGGACGGCTGGTTCGACTCGCTGGCCGACCTAGCCTGACCGGCCGCGGGCAGCCGGCCCGGCGGTGGCGCGGCGCTCAGCCCTTGCCGAGCAGCGCGTCCTTGAGCTTCCAGTCGGCCGGCGCCGGGCCGAGCCAGATGCGCAGCAGCGCATTGAAGAAGGCCTGCTCCTTGATCGGCTCGCCCTGGGGCACGCCCTTGACCGTGACCAGCGAGCCGCTGCCCGGGATCCAGTCAACCGTGAAGGTGTCGCCGGTCTTCAGCTGCTTCTGGTCGGCGAACATCTGGCCCATGCGCAGCAGGCCCGGGATCAGCTGCATCATTTCGCTGCGCGAGGTGTTGTCCTCCACGCCGCGGGTGAAGAGCTTGCCCAGTTCGTTGGCGTCGATGTCGCGCAGCATGGTGATGGTCACCCGCTTCGGGCCCGCCGTCGCCAGTACCGCCTCGGTGGTGTCGGCCTTCTTGCCCAGGTAGAGCCCGGCGGTGTAGACCTTGAAGATCGCCTTGTAGCGAACGCCGGCGCCGTTCAGCTCCAGCTTGCTGCCGTGCAGGTCGAGCGCGTCGTCCAGCTTGACGCCGGCCACGTCGACGGTGGCGGCCGAGGCGCCCAGCGAAGCCAGGACCAGGGTGGAAAGCGCCAGTGCGCGGCGCAGGGCAAATTGGGGCATCGAGGACTCCGCGAACCGTGTCGTTGGAATTGAGAGGCGTCGAATGTATCTTTTTGTATGCCGACTGTCCCTGGGATAAGATCACGAATTCATGTTCATTCATCACCTCACTCAGACAGGTCAAGGCAGCCGGGGAGCCTGGCCTTGGCGCACGCCATCGTTGCTGCCTGTTTGATTGCACGGCGCACGCCGTGCGCCCGCGGCCCAGGGTCCTGACGACCCGGCCAATGTGAATGACCCCGCCGGCGATCCATCGCATCGCCGGCCGACGGAGACCCCACCCGTGATCACCGAACTCGAATTCAAGAGCCTCAGCGCGCAGGGCTACAACCGCATTCCGCTGATGGTCGAGGCCTTCGCCGACCTCGAGACCCCGCTTTCCCTCTATCTCAAGCTGGCCTACACCAAGGACAGCGGCCGCCACAGCTTCTTGCTCGAATCGGTGGTGGGCGGCGAGCGCTTCGGCCGCTACAGCTTCATCGGGCTGCCCGCGCGCACCCTGTTGCGCAGTAGCGGTTTCGGCGCCGACGCACTCACCGAGGTCGTCACCGACGGCCAGATCGTCGAGAGCGCCAGGGGCAATCCGCTGGACTTCGTCGCGGCCTACCAGCAGCGCTTCAAGGTGGCCCTGCGGCCCGGCCTGCCGCGCTTCTGCGGCGGCCTGGCCGGCTACTTCGGCTACGACGCGGTGCGCCACATCGAGCGCAAGCTAGAGAAGAGCTGCCCGCCCGACACCATCGGCTGCCCCGACATCCTGCTGCTGCAATGCGAGGAGCTGGCGGTGATCGACAACCTGTCGGGCAAGCTCTACCTGATCGTCTACGCCGACCCGGGCCGCTCCGAGGCCTATGCCGAGGCCAAGCGCCGGCTGCGCGAACTGCGCGAGCAGCTGAAGTATTCGGTGAGCGCCCCGCAGGTCAAGCCGAGCCAGGCCCATCCGGCCGAACGCAGCTTCGCCAAGGCCGACTACCTGGCCGCGGTCCAGCGCGCCAAGGAGCTGATCGCCGCCGGCGACTTCATGCAGGTGCAGGTGGGCCAGCGCATCAGCAAGCGCTTCACCGAGTCGCCGCTGTCGCTGTACCGGGCGCTGCGCTCGCTCAATCCCTCGCCCTACATGTACTACTACCACTTGGGCGACTTCCACGTCGTGGGCGCCTCGCCCGAGATCCTGGTGCGGCAGGAGCGCACCGCCGAGGGCGAGCAGAAGATCACCATCCGGCCGCTGGCCGGCACGCGCCCGCGCGGCGCCTCGCCCGAGCTGGACCGCGCCGCCGAGGTCGAGCTGATCAACGACCCGAAGGAGCGCGCCGAGCACGTGATGCTGATCGACCTCGCGCGCAACGACATCGGCCGCATCGCCAAGACCGGCACGGTGAAGGTCACCGAGGCCTTCGCCATCGAGCGCTACAGCCACGTGATGCACATCGTCAGCAACGTCGAGGGCACCCTGAAGGACGGCATGACCGCGATTGACGTGCTGCGGGCCACCTTCCCCGCCGGCACGCTCACCGGCGCGCCGAAGGTGCATGCGATGGAGCTGATCGACCAGCTCGAACCGACCAAGCGCGGCGTCTATGGCGGCGCCTGCGGCTACATCAGCTATGCGGGCGACATGGACGTGGCCATCGCGATCCGCACCGGCATCGTCAAGGACCAGATGCTGCACGTGCAGGCCGCTGCCGGCGTCGTGGCGGACTCGGTGCCGGAGCTCGAGTGGAAGGAGACCGAGGCCAAGGCCCGGGCCCTGCTGCGCGCGGCCGAACTGGTCGAGGAGGGGTTGGAATGAGCAGCGCTGAAACGGCCGGCGACGACTTCACGCACCAGATCATCGGCGCCGCGGTCGAGGTGCAGCGGGTGCTCGGTACCGGCCTGGCCGAAGAGGTCTACGCCGCCGCGCTCGAGATCGAACTGGCCGAGCGCGAGATCGGCTTCGCCCGCGACGTGGGCATCCGGGCCAGCTACAAGGGACGCGCGCTCGGCGAGGTCTGCCGCGCCGGCTTCGTGGTCGAGCAGTCGGTGCTGGTCGAGGCCAGGGCGGTCGAGGTGCTGACCGACCTGCATCGCGCGCAGGCCCAGGCCGCGCTGCGGCTCGCCGGGCTTCGCCTGGGGCTCCTGATCAATTTCAACGTGTTCCCGGTGGTCAAGGGCGTGCACCGGATCGGAGTCAAGCCATGAAGCTCCTGATGATCGACAACTACGACAGCTTCACCTACAACCTGGTCCAGTATTTCGGCGAACTGGGCGCCGAGGTCGAGGTGCATCGCAACGACGAGATCACGCTGGCCCAGCTTGGCGAGCGCATCGCGGCCGGTGTCGACCGGCTGGTGATCTCGCCCGGGCCCTGTTCGCCGGCCGAGGCCGGCATCTCGGTCGAGGCGATACGCGGCTTCGCCGGCAAGCTGCCGATCCTCGGCGTCTGCCTGGGCCATCAGGCGATCGGCGCGGCCTTCGGCGCCAAGATCATTCGCGCGCAGCAATTGATGCACGGCAAGACCAGCGAGATCACGACCACCGGCAAAGGCGTCTTCGCCGGGCTGCCCGAGAAATTCAAGGTCAATCGCTACCACTCGCTGGCGATCGAGCGCGAGGGCTGCCCGGCCGAACTCGCCATCACCGCCTGGACCTACGACGACGAGATCATGGGCGTGCGCCACACCGGCTTCGCCGACGATGTGCGCATCGAGGGCGTGCAGTTCCATCCCGAATCGATCCTCACCGAGCACGGCCACGCGATGCTCAAGAACTTCCTGGAGTAGCCATGAGCAGCAGCAGCAACGGCAGCAGTCCGCTGCCCCAGGTCGACCTGCGCAGCGACACCGTCACCCGCCCCAGCGCCGCGATGCGGCAGGCGATGCTCGCGGCACCGGTCGGCGACGATGTCTTCGGCGACGACCCGAGCGTCAACGCGCTGCAGGAGCAGATCGCCGGCATGCTGGGTTTCGAGGCGGCCCTGTTCATGCCCACCGGCACGCAGAGCAATTTCTGCGCGATCCTCTCGCACTGCCAGCGCGGCGACGAATACATCGTCGGCCAGATGGCGCATTGCTATCGCTGGGAGGGCGGCGGTGCCGCTGTCATGGGCAGCGTGCAGCCGCAGCCGCTGGAGCACCGCCCCGACGGCAGCTTCGCGCTCGAAGCGATCGACGCAGCGATCAAGCCCGATGACGCGCATTTCGCGCGCACCCGTCTGCTGGCTCTGGAAAACACCTGGGCCGGCAAGCTGCTCCCCTTCGCCTTCGTCGAGGCGGCGACCCAGCTGGCCGGGCGCAAGGGGCTGGGCCGGCACCTCGACGGCGCGCGCCTCTTCAATGCGGCCAGCGCCCAGGCGGCCGAAACGGGCAGCGCGGTGCGGACCGAGGCGCGCCGCATCGCCGGCTGCTTCGACAGCGTCTCGGTCTGCTTCAGCAAGGGCCTGGGCGCGCCGGTCGGATCGGCGCTGTGCGGCTCGCGCGAGCTCATCGCCCGCGCCCATCGCATCCGCAAGATGGCCGGCGGCGGCATGCGCCAGGCGGGCATCCTGGCGGCAGCCGCGTCGCATGCGCTCGACCATCACATCGATCGCCTGGCCGACGACCATGCGCTGGCGCGCCGCCTGGCGGCGGGCCTGGCCGGCATCGACGGCATCGTGGTCGAGGCGCCGCAGACCAACCTGCTCTTCGTCGAGCTGGTCGGCGCGGCCCGCGAGCGTTCGGCCGAACTGCTGGCGCATCTCAAGCGGCAGGGCGTGCTGGCCATGGGCCTCTACCGGCTGCGCTTCGCGACCCATCTCGACGTCGACGCCGCGGGTATCGATCGCGCCATCGTCGCGATCCGGAGCTTCTTCCAGGCCTGACGCGACGCGCACCCGAACCACCATCGAACCGAGCGAGAACAAGATGCCCATCACCCCCCAGGAAGCGCTCCAGCGCACCATCGAGCACCGCGAGGTCTTCCACGACGAGATGCTGCACATCGTGCGCCTCATCATGAGCGGCGAATGCTCGCCGGTGATGATGGCCGCGCTGATCACCGGCCTGCGCGTCAAGAAGGAGACCATCGGCGAGATCACCGCCGCCGCGCAGGTGATGCGCGAGGTCTCGACCAAGGTTCCGGTGGCCGACACCACCCATCTGGTCGACATCGTCGGCACCGGCGGCGACGGCTCGCACACCTTCAACATCTCGACCTGCGCGATGTTCGTCGCGGCGGCCGCCGGCGCCAAGGTCAGCAAGCACGGCGGGCGCAGCGTGAGCAGCAAGTCGGGCAGCGCCGACGTGCTCGAGTCGCTGGGCGCCGACATCAACCTGAATCCGGCGCAGATCGCGCATTGCATCGCCACCACCGGCATCGGCTTCATGTTCGCGCCGAACCACCATCCGGCGATGAAGAACGTGGCGCCGGTGCGCAAGGAACTGGGCATCAAGACCATCTTCAACATCCTCGGCCCGCTGACCAATCCGGCCAGCGCGCCGAACATCCTGATGGGCGTGTTCCACCCCGACCTGGTCGGCATCCAGGTGCGGGCGCTGCAGCGCCTGGGCGCGGAGCATGCACTGGTGGTCTACGGCCGAGACGGCATGGACGAGATCTCGCTGGGCGCCGCGACCATGGTCGGCGAACTCAAGGGCGGCGAGGTGCGCGAATACGAACTGCATCCGGAGGACTTCGGCTTCGCCATGTCGAGCAACCGCGCCCTGCGCGTCGAGACGCCCGAGCAGTCGATGGCGATGCTGCGCGAGGTGCTCGACGACAAGCCGGGCGCGGCCCGCGACATCGTGCTGTTGAACGCCGGCGCCGCGCTCTACGCGGCTAACGTCTGCGACTCGATCGCCGCCGGCGTCGAGCGCGCCCGCGCGGCGCTCGCCTCCGGCGCGGCCAGGGCCAAGCTGGCCGAATTCGTGGCCGCCACGGTCGCCGCCTGAGCCAGGAGCCAAGCCCATGTCCGACATCCTCGACAAGATCGTCGCGGTCAAGCACCAGGAGGTGGCCGCGGCCCGCAGGAAGACCTCGCTGGAGGCCTTGCGCTTCGATGCCGAGAGCCGCGTGCTGACGCGCGACTTCACCGGCGCCCTCCGCGCGAAGATCGCCGCCGGCGCGGCCGCCGTCATCGCCGAGGTCAAGAAGGCCAGCCCCAGCAAGGGCGTGCTGCGCGCCGACTTCATGCCCGCCGACATCGCCCAGAGCTACGCAGAGGGCGACGGCCAGGTCAGCGCCGCCTGCCTGTCGGTGCTGACCGACCGCCAGTTCTTCCAGGGCAGCATCGACTACCTGAAGCAGGCCCGCGCGTCCTGCGACCTGCCGGTGCTGCGCAAGGACTTCATCGTCGACGCCTACCAGGTCTACGAATCGCGAGCGATGGGCGCCGATGCCATCCTGCTGATCGCCGCCGCGCTCGACGATGCCCGGATGCGCGACTTCGAGGCCATCGCGGCCGGCCTGGGCATGGCGGTGCTGGTCGAGGTGCACGATGCGGCCGAACTCGATCGCGCGCTGGCGCTGCGCACGCCACTGATCGGCGTCAACAACCGCAACCTGCGCAGCTTCGAGGTGTCGGTGCAGGCGACGATCGACCTGCTGCCTTCGATACCGCCGGACCGGCTGGCCGTCACCGAGTCGGGCATATCGAGCCGGGCGGAGGTCGCCACGCTGCGCGCGGCCGGTGTCCATGCCTTCCTCGTCGGCGAGGCCTTCATGCGCGCCGACGAACCCGGCGAGGCGCTTGCGGAACTGTTCCGATGAGCCGGGCCGATCAACTGGCTTCGGCGGATCCGGCCGACTGGCCGGTTGCCGAGGGATGGCGGCCCCTGGTCGACGATTTCTTTCATGGCGAGGTTGGGCGCAAGCTGCTCGGCTTCCTGGACCAGCGCCTGGCCGACGGCGCGGTGATCTTTCCGCCCAGGCCGCTGCGCGCCCTCGAACTGACGCCGCCGGAGCAGGTCCGCATCGTGATCCTGGGGCAGGACCCCTACCACGGCCGCGGCCAGGCCGAGGGGCTGGCCTTCTCGGTGGCGCCGGGCGTGCCCTTGCCGCCATCGCTGCGCAACATCTTCAAGGAACTGGCGCGCGACCTCGGGACGCCTCCGCCGGTCTTCCCCGACCCGGGCGGCAGCCTGGTCCGCTGGGCCACGCACGGCGTGCTGCTGCTCAACACCTGCCTCACCGTGGAGGAAGGGCAGGCGGCCAGCCATTCGGGGCGCGGCTGGGAAGTGCTGACCGACGAAGTGATCCGCCATGTCGCAGCCGGCGAGCGGCCTGTGCTGTTCATGCTCTGGGGCGCCCACGCGCAGGGCAAACGGGCCTTGATCGATACAACTCGTCACAAAATACTGGTCGCCAACCATCCGTCGCCGCTGTCGGCCCTGCGGCCCCCTTTGCCTTTCATCGGCTGCGGGCACTTCGGCCAGGCGCGGGCCTGGCGCGAGGCCGGCGCCGCGAAGTCGCAGTCTTCCGGGTGAGCCTCCCATTTCATGCGAAAATCATGGGCTCTCGGAAACGCGGTGCGCTTCGTGGTCGGTCGGTGAAAGCCGCAAGGCCTGGAAGCTGGAATCCGGATGCTTTTCATCCGGCAACCCAGTGTCTGGCCTCGGTCTGGCCACTCGAAACGTGCTATATTCCGAGGTTCGCCGGAGAGGTGGCCGAGTGGTTAATGGCAGCAGACTGTAAATCTGCCCTCTTACGAGTACGCTGGTTCGAATCCAGCCCTCTCCACCAGCGAAAAAGAGATCTTTGAACGGATTTCGATGCACTGAAAGGTCGCCCTGTCGGCGACCGGGATGTGGGAGTCGGGCGGGAGTAGTTCAATGGTAGAACCCTAGCCTTCCAAGCTAATGACGCGGGTTCGATTCCCGTCTCCCGCTCCAGTTCGGCATCGAGATTCGAGAGTTTTGATTCAGCCCATTTGGCTCAGTGGTAGAGCACTCCCTTGGTAAGGGAGAGGTCGCGGGTCCGATTCCCGCAATGGGCACCAGTCTTTGGGGTTGCAGCCGGCAGGTTGCAACCCCATGTCAGTGTGTTGATCTAGTTATTTTTCGGAGTCGAGAAAATGGCAAAAGGAAAATTCACCCGCACGAAGCCGCACGTCAACGTGGGCACGATCGGTCACGTGGACCATGGCAAGACGACGCTGACGGCGGCGATCGCCACGGTGCTGTCCGCCAAGTTCGGCGGCGAAGCCAAGGCCTACGACCAGATCGATGCGGCGCCTGAAGAAAAGGCACGCGGCATCACGATCAACACCGCGCACGTCGAATACGAGACGGCCAACCGCCACTACGCGCACGTCGACTGCCCCGGCCACGCCGACTACGTGAAGAACATGATCACCGGCGCCGCCCAGATGGACGGCGCGATCCTGGTGTGCTCGGCCGCCGACGGCCCGATGCCCCAGACGCGTGAGCACATCCTGCTGGCACGCCAGGTGGGCGTGGGCT
>Ga0265327_10000413_pt1 | contig 78589 bp, 65 predicted proteins | sample 41621metaG_FD_202089 | JGI IMG/M metagenome (GOLD analysis project Ga0265327, IMG submission 202089) | Rhizosphere microbial communities from Carex aquatilis grown in University of Washington, Seatle, WA, United States - 4-16-21 metaG | ecosystem: Host-associated > Plants > Roots > Rhizosphere...
GCCAGCGACAATTACTCTGAACGATCATCCCCTCGTCGCGGTCATCAATCCTCATCCTGATTGTCGCGCTCTCTCATTCAGATTGTCGCGCCACAGGCTATCGCAACGGGATGCTCCTTTCGTTTCCGTGGCGAACCGGGTGCGCCGGCCTTCGCCTTTCCCGCTGCGTCCGGGGGCCGCGCCTCGATCACCAGTTCACCGCGTTCGGCTGCGGCCAGCGCAAGGCCCAGCCGCCCCAGTTCCTCCGTGGAGAGGAACCGCTCCATCTTTCGGGCCGCAAACTTCTCTGCATGGACGCAAGGGTTGGAGCCACGCGGCACCACCTCCCAGATCTCGGCCAAGGAAAACATCTTCGACACCAGGGCAAGGCACCGATTGGCAATGCCCGGCCCGCCCTCGACAATGCGCCGCCCCCGCTTTGCCTCCGTCTTCTCGTCCTTGGCCGTCTCCCCTTTGGCGATCGCCCGCACCATTCGGGCAATATCGACGGCCGTCACCTCCGACACCAGGCGCCGGCCCAGCTGCGGGATGACGTGGTTATCGAGGTTCCGGCGATCGGTCGCGGCGCTGGACGGCTTCTTGTGAGGGATGGCGTGCTCCGCCATGTACCGCGCGGCAAGCTCCTTGACGGTCGGGGCCATGCGTTCCCGCGAACGCTCCTCCGCCGGGTTCTTGCCAGTGGCGACCAGCCCCCTCAGCCTTTGCGCTTCCCGCCTGGCCTGGTCGACGGTGACATCGACGCCATGCCGGCCGATCGTGCACCGGCAGACCCTGCCCTTCAGCCGGTATTGCAGCACATAGATGCGCCCACCCTTCGGCGTGATCTTCACCCCGAACCCCAGAAGCTCGGTATCCCAAACGAACACGTCCCGTTCCGCCGGCTGCGCCGCCTCGACCGTCCGCTTCGACAGCTTCTCCCTCATGAATCGCCTCCGTCCATCCCCCTGGTCCGGAGACTATCGATTGCTGGGCGGTTTCTAGCAATCGCTCAGCAATCAGTGACCAGCGAAAAGCCACGTATCGGCGCGTAGCACAGCGAGGGCGGCGATTAAGACCGCCGCCCTGTATCCATCTGATTTGCTGGTGTTTTTCGTGCTCCAGCGTACTGGAGAGTGGTAGCGGGAGAGGGATTTGAACCCCCGACCTTGGGATTATGATTCCCCTGCTCTAACCAACTGAGCTACCCCGCCGCCATGCCCCGCCGAGTCTGGGGCCTTGTCCGGCCCGGCCCGCGCGGGAGGGCGCAATTTATGGAACGGATCGCCTCATTGCAAGCCCAGAAACACATGAGGCGACGCTATGTTCAGAACCGCCTGATTATCCCTGGGTAGGGGGAACGCCGGCGCTGCGGCCGCAATCCTTTTCGCAGAGCGGGTCTTTGCAGCCGAACATGCGGCAGGCGCCCGTCATCCCACGGAATTCGGACATGAAATCCGGCTTCAGCCAGCTGAACCAAGTCGATGACGATGTCTCGGCGCGCCCAGAAGTCTTCGGCAAGTTCGTGTTCTGATCCGACATTTTTATAAACTCCATAAGAACCACGCGATTTATACCGGATCCCGGCATTAAATCACAGAGTTTCTCCGCCTACATGTAACTTCAGATTGAATATTTTCCTTTACCGGGCTTTCCGTGTCGCCCCCCGATAACCGCCCTTGAGCGATTCGAGGAAGTGATCGACCTCGTTTTCCAGTGAATTCGTCTGTTCGGAAAGGGCCTTGGCGGCGGAGAGGAGCTTGCCGGAGGCCTGCCGGCTTTCACCCGCGGCCTGGGTGACGTTGCCGATCCGGGACGAAACTTCCTGCGACGCATGCGCCGTCTGCTGAATGGTGCGGGAGATCTCCTGCGTCGCCGCCGATTGCTGTTCGACCGAATGGTAGATCGAGGCGGCGGTGTCGCTGATCTTGTCGATGGTCTTGGTGATTTCGCGGATCGCGTCCACCGAATGCTTGGTCGCGGTCTGCATGGTCGTGATCTGGGCGCTGATTTCCTCGGTCGCGCGCGCGGTCTGGTTGGCGAGCCCCTTGACCTCGTTGGCGACGACCGCGAAGCCCTTGCCGGCGTCACCCGCCCGCGCTGCCTCGATCGTGGCGTTCAGAGCGAGCAAATTGGTCTGGCCGGCGATATCGCTGATGAAGGCGACGACTTCACCGATCTTCTGCGCCGCCGTTGCCAGCACCTCGACCAGTTCATTGGTGCGCTGCGCCTGTTTTACCGCCGCGGAGGCCGTGACATTGGCGGTCTCGACCTGCCGGCTGATCTCGCCGATGGAACCGGTAAGTTCCTCGGCGGCGGCGGCGACGGTCTCGGCGCTGGTCGCGGTCTGTTCCGAGGCGGCCGCCACGGCGGCAGCCTGCATGTCGGTGTTCTCGGCGTTGGATGCCATGCCCTGGGCATTGGCCTCGACCGCGTCGACGGCGGTCGCCAAAGTCTCCACCAAGCCCTTGACCTTGGTGTCGAAGTTCTGCGTCAGCGCATGCCGCGCGGTAACGATGCCCCAGGTCACCATGGCCCCGCAATAGACCCCGGCGGCATCCTTCACCGCGTGAATCTGGATGTCCAGCACATCGCTTCCGAACGTCACCTGATCATGGAAGGGCAGACGCGAATCGTCGCGGAGATTGGGAGGGCCGCTTGGATATTCGCGAAAAAAGAAATCGATCGGCTTACCCGAGACCTGATCGGCCGCGAAACCAAGGGCGGGCTCCAGCATCTTAAGCGCCTCCTTGGAAGCGCTATTAACATAGGTAATTATGAAATTGTCCTGGGTATTACAGAAAAAGATGCCCGCCGGGACGTTGTCGATCATCGTCATGGCGGATTCGAACCACATCTGGAACTGGTCAGCCTTGGCACGAAGTCCTTCAAGCTCCTCTTTTCTTTTAAAAAAGAGTTTTGAAAATAGCTTTTTCATTGGACCCAGACTCCCCTTACCAGCACCATTGTGCAGTTCTTTTTGCACACGTCAACCACTTTACTTGATTTGCGTTCATTACCTGAATTATTGCAACGCCATATATTTTCTATTGCACTGCAGCATCCGGCCAGGATCGCCATCCTGTTGACTACAGTTTCCTACATAGACGCGTCAACGTCTAGTTTTTCACACATGAATTTCCTTGCCCGGAAAATTTATAAATCCCGGCGGATCCAGCCGCCGCCGAGGACGCGGGCGCCATCATAGAAGACGCAAGCCTGGCCGGGAGCGATACCGGCCGCCGGGGCATTGAGCACCGCCTCGCCGCCGCCCTCTTCATCGAGCGTCAGCCTTGCCGGCACCGCCGGCTGAGCCGAGCGCAGCTTTACCTGTACCGGCAGATCGCGGCAAAGCAGATCCGGGGCACCGAGCCAATTGACCTCCGCGAGCCGCACGCGGCTCCCGCGAAGCGCCTCGGCGGGGCCGGCCACGACACGATTGGTCTCGGGCTCGATCCGCACCACATAGAGCGGCTCGCCGCCGCCGATGCCAAGCCCGCGGCGCTGACCCACGGTGAAATTGATCACGCCCTCATGCCGGCCCAGCACCTGCCCGGCCAGATCCACGATCTCACCCGGAGAGACGGCGCCCGGACGGAGCTTCTCGATGAAGCGCGCATGCGCCCCATCGGGAACGAAGCAGATATCCTGGCTGTCGGGCTTATCGGCGACCGGCAGGCCATGACGCAGGGCCAGCGCCCTCGTCGCCTCCTTGGACCAGCCCCCGAGCGGGAAGCGCAAGAAATCGAGCTGCGCCCTGGTCGTGGCAAAGAGGAAATAGCTCTGATCGCGCTTCGGGTCCAAGCCCTGGTGGAGTTCCGGCCCGGCATCCCCCTCGATCCGGCGCACGTAATGCCCGGTCGCCAGAGCCTCGGCCCCGAGATCCCGTGCCGTCGCCAGAAGATCCTTGAATTTGACGGTATGGTTGCAGCGGATGCAGGGCACCGGCGTCTCGCCGCGCAGATAGGAATCGGCGAATTCGTCGATGACGGATTGCTGAAACCGGCTCTCGTAATCCAGCACGTAATGCGGAATGCCGAGCTTCTCGGCCACGAGCCGCGCGTCGTAGATGTCCTGCCCGGCACAGCACGCGCCCTTCTTCGCAAGGGCGAGGCCGTGGTCGTAAAGCTGAAGCGTCACCCCGACCACATCGAAGCCCTGCTCCACCAGCAGCGCCGCCGTGGCGGAGCTGTCGACGCCGCCCGACATGGCGACGACGATACGCGAAAGCGGGGCGCGTACTGGCGAAAGGCCGGGGGACGCTGATTCCTTTTCCATCAGCCCGGTTTCATCAGCCCCGGTTCGGGGGCAGCCGGACGGTCAGGCCGTCGAGTTCCTCGGTCATGACGATCTGGCAACCGAGGCGCGAGGTCTTGGTGACGCCGAAGGCGAGATCGAGCATGTCTTCCTCGTCTCCCTCGGGCTGCTTCAGCGCATCGAACCATTCCGGCTCGACGATGACGTGACAGGTGGAGCAGGCGAGCGAGCCCTCGCAGGCGCCCTCGATATCGACATCGTTCTCATGGGCGATCTCCAGGACCGACAACCCCACCGGCGCTTCCACTTCCTTGCGTGTCCCATCGCGCCCGATAAACGTCATCTTCGGCATGATCTATCCTGATTTCCTTATCGTTTCAGTAGGTAAAGGACTCACCGCAGCCGCAGCGGCCCTTTTCGTTGGGATTGCGGAAGGTGAAGCTCGATCCAAGCTTTTCCTCGACATAATCCATTTCCGCACCAATGAGAAACATCGTCGCCTTGGGATCGATGAGAATGGTGACGCCCTTATCCTCGACCACCTCGTCGAACGGCGCCTTCGCATCGGCGTATTCGACCGTGTAGCTGTATCCGGAACAGCCGCGGGCATTCACCCCGACCCGGACGCCGATCACCGGCTTCTCGCTCATGGCCAACAGAGCCCTCACCCGCTCCGCCGCCGCATCGGTTACCGTCAACACCTGTGGCACTGCCATGACCGCGTCCTCCTTTGGGACAATGTGACATCGATAATGTGGTGAAAAAAGTGGCTTTCGTCATCGGGCTATTTGCAGCACGGCGCGGATTATTTCGGCAGCCGCCCGTTCGGCCTCGTCTTCCGTGGTAAAACGGCCGAGACCGAGGCGTATCGAGCTTCGCGCCAAATCATCCCCGATCCCCAGCGCCCGCAGCACATAGGACGGCTCCACCTCGGCGGCGGTGCAGGCCGAGCCGGTCGAAAAGGCCAGCGACGGGCAAGCCGCCATCAGCGCCTCCGCCGGCAGCCCCGGAACGGCCAGATTGAGGTTGCCGGCCACTCGCGCCGCTTCCGAACCATTGAGGCGGATACCGGGCAGCGCCTCGGCGAGACGCTCGAAAAGACGCCGGCGCAGGGCCAGCAGCCTTGCCGTCTCGGCTTCGCGTTCCCGCATGGCGATCCCCGCAGCCTCACCCAGCCCGACGCAAAGCGGCACCGGCAGCGTCCCGGAGCGCAGCCCCCGCTCCTGCCCGCCGCCATCGATCAGCGGCAGCAGGCGGACGCGCGGCCGGCGGCGGACGTAAAGCGCGCCCACGCCCTTCGGTCCGTACATCTTGTGGGCGGAGATCGAGAGGAGGTCGATCGCCATCGCCTCGACATCGAGGGCGATCCGGCCCGCCGCCTGGGCCGCATCGGTATGGAAGAGCACGCCCCGCTCCCGGCATAGCGCACCGATCGCCGCCAAGGGCTGCACCACGCCGATCTCGTTATTGACCGCCATCACCGAGACCAGCGCGGTTTCGGACGTGATCGCCTGTGCCAGCAGATCGAGATCGACGAGCCCGTCGGCCCGCACCGGCAATACCGAAACCCTCGCCCCCGCCTTTTTGAGCCGGGCACAGGATTCGAGCACGCATTTATGTTCCGTCACCAGAGTGACGATGCCGTTGCGCTTCTCTTCCGTCTCCTCCGCCAGGAAGGTAAAGGCCCCCTTGATGGCCAGATTATTGGCCTCGGTGGCGCCGGAGGTGAAGACGATCTCGCGCGGGTCGGCGCCGAGGAGTGCGGCCACGGAGGCGCGCGCCGACTCCACCGCCGCCGCCGCCTCGCGCCCGAAGGCATGGGTCGAATGCGGATTGCCGAAGCGGGCGGTGAACCAGGGCAGCATGGCTTCGACCACGCGAGGATCCGCCGGGGTCGTCGCGTGATAGTCGAGATAGATCGGGGTCATGCCGCGCGCCTATAAAGCCTTCCCCAGGATTCCGCCAGACGATCGACATCCGCCATGGTCGAGCCCCAGCCGAAGCTGATCCGGATCGCGCTCGCCGCCACCTCGGGCGCCACGCCCATCGCCAGCAGCACCGGACTTGGCCGGACCTTGCCGGAAGAACAGGCGGCACCGGCGCTCACCGCGACGCCGTCGAGATCGAGCGCCATCACCTGCGTCGCGGCGGGAAGCCCCGGCAGCGCCAGGCAAAGCGTATTGGGCAGCCGCTCCATCCCGCTTCCGAAAATGACCGCATCGGGCGCCAGTGCCGACAGCCGCCGCTCCGCCGCATCGCGCAGGGCGGCGAGTCTTGCGCCCTCTCCCGCCGACAGGTTCCCCGTGGCAAGGCTGGCGGCCACGCCGAAGCCCACAATTCCGGGCACATTCTCGGTCCCGGCGCGGCGCCCACGCTCCTGCCCGCCGCCGCGCAACGATGGAAGCAGCGCTATTGCGGGTGAGGCCACCAGCGCGCCCACCCCCTGCGGGCCGCCGCTTTTATGGGCGGAAAGCGATATCAGATCGGCGCCCAGCGCCTTCACATCGAGCGGAATCTTGCCGAGGGCCTGAACCGCGTCGCAATGAAGAAGCCCGCCATGGGCATGAACGAGTTCCGCGATCCGGGCGATCGGCTGCACGATCCCGGTTTCATTATTGGCGAGCATGACCGAGACCAGCGCCGGGCGCGGATCGCCGGCCAAAAGCAGCGCCAGCGCCGCCACATCGGCAACGCCCGCTCGGGTCACCGGAAGGATTTCAGCATCGGCGCGGGCGGCGCGCACCGAATCATGCTCGATCGCCGAGACGATCACGCGCGGAAGCCCCATCCCGTGCAGCGCCAGATGATTGGCCTCGGTGCCGCCGCTGACGAAAGTCACATCCGCCGCCGAAGCACCGACCGCCTCGGCCAGGGCGAGGCGGGCCATCTCGACCGCATGCCGCGCCGCCCGCCCGCGCCCATGCACCGAAGACGGATTGCCCCCCAGCATCAGCGCGCCGGCCATCGCCGCCGCCACTTCGGGCCGGACCGGCGCTGTCGCGTTATAGTCGAGATAAGCCTCATCCGCTCGGCTCATGATCACTCCTGGAGCCGGCGCTCGCAGACATCGGCCAGGGATACCGAGCTTAGATAGCTATGAACATGCCGGCCCAGCCGCTCCCAGAGATCATGGGTGATGCAGCGTCCGTGATCCATGCGGCAACCATCCGGCGATCCGGGCTCGCAGCTCGTCACCCGGATCGGCTCGTCCACCGCCCGGATGATATCGGCGATCCACGTCTCCTCCGCCGGCAGGCCGAGGCAATAGCCGCCGCCCGGCCCGCGCACACTCCGCACCAGCCCCGCCTTGCGCAACCGGGCGAAAAGCTGTTCCAGATAGGATAAGGAGATTTCCTGCCGCTCCGCTATCTGGGCCAGCGTCACCGGATTGCCCTCCGCGTGCTTCGCCAGATCGGCCAGCGCCATCACCGCATAACGTCCCTTGGTCGTGAGCCTCATCGCCGCCTCCCCCACCTCGCCCAAGTTTTTGCGCAGGTTTTTCAGTACCATTCGAGCCACTATGCTATTGTGCCAACAGGTTGACGTCCGGATGGGTTCGGACGGCACCGGGCCAAACAGGCGCCCAAGCCTGCAAGCATGTAGGTTATCCGAGGAAAATGGTCAAGTTTATCGATGCTGCGAGATCGCCCTCACAATGCCTGAAGTGATCATCAACGGCCCTGAAGGCCGTATCGAGGCGCGCTATCACCACGCCAAGCGCCCGAATGCACCCGTGGCGCTTGTGCTGCATCCGCACCCCCAATATGGCGGGACGATGAACAACAAGGTGGTCTACGCTCTCTATCACACCTTTGTCCGGCGCGGCTTCTCGGCGCTCCGGTTCAATTTCCGGGGGGTGGGGCGCAGCCAGGGCGCCTTCGATCGCGGCGAGGGCGAATTGTCCGACGCGGCCTCGGCGCTCGATTGGCTGCAAAGCTACAATCCCAATGCCGAGACTTGCTGGATCGCCGGATTTTCCTTCGGCGCCTGGATCGCCATGCAGCTCTTGATGCGCCGGCCGGAGATCGACGGCTTCATCGCCGTGGCGCCGCCCGCCAATCTCTACGATTTCAGCTTCCTCGCCCCCTGCCCGTCCTCCGGCCTGATCATTCAGGGCGACAACGACACGATCGTCCCGCATGAGGCGACCCAGAAGCTGGTCACCAAGCTCTCGAATCAGCGCGACATCAAGATCGACTACCAGATCATCCCAGGCGCCGATCACTTCTTCCAGAACCGGCTCGACGAGGTCACCGGCCTCGTCGACGCCTATGTCGAAACCCACGGCAAGCCCCGGCCCGACTCTCTTGGTTAGGCACTCCCCCGGTTAGGCCGGGGCTCGTCCTCGCGGCAAAGGCATCCGGCGTCCTTCGAGACGCGGCCAAGAGGGCCGCTCCTCAGGATGAGGTGCATTGGTAATGGCATTAAGAAAGATCCTCATCCTGAGGAGGCCCCCTTGAGGGCCGTCTCGAAGCCTCATCCTGAGGAGCCGCCTCTTGGCGGCGTCTCGAAGGACGCGCCACTTATGTCCAGCCCAGTGCCAAATGACGGGCCAGAATTGCATCATCAAGCGGCCTTGACGCCCGAAAGGAAGCGGTCGACCTCGCCGTTCAGTTCCGCCGATTGCGCCGAAAGGGTGTCGGCGGCGTCGAGGACGAGGCCGGCGGCGGAGCCGGTATCGGCGGCGGCTTGGCGGACGCCGGCGATGCTGCCGGTGACTTCCTGCGTGCCCTGCGCCGCCTGCGCCACGTTGCGGGCGATTTCCTGGGTGGCGGAGCCCTGTTCTTCCACCGAAGTGGCGATGGTCGCGGTGATCTTGCTGATCTCCTCGATCGTGCCGGTGATCGACTGGATGGCCTCGACCGCCTGACGGGTCGCTTCCTGGATCTGGGTGACCTGGCTGGCGATTTCCTCGGTGGCGCGGGCGGTCTGGCCGGCGAGGCTCTTCACCTCGGTGGCGACCACGGCGAAGCCCTTGCCGGCATCGCCGGCGCGCGCCGCCTCGATGGTGGCGTTCAGGGCCAGGAGGTTGGTCTGGCTGGCGATGTCGTTGATGAGGCCCACGACCTCGCCGACCTTCTGCGCCCCGCTGGCGAGGCTCTGGACCACCCCGTCGGTGCGCCGCGCTTCCGCCACGGCCTTGGCCGCGACTTCCGAGGAGGTCGCAACCTGCCGGGCGATCTCGGTGATCGAGGAAGACAGCTCTTCCGCCGCCGCCGCCACGGTCTGGACATTGTAGGAGGCCTGATCGGCGGAGGAGGAAACCGCAAGGGATTGCCGGTTGGTAAGCTCAGCCGTGTCCGACATCGATTGCGCCGTGGATTTCATCTGGCCGGCAGCGGAGGAGACCGCGCCGACCAGTTGCGCCACCCGGCTTTCGAAAGCGCTGGTCAACTCGTCCATGCGGTGGGCGCGGCGGGTGCGGGTCTCGTTCTCCACTTTTTGCGCCGCCGTCAAGCGGTCGGCCTCGACGATGTTGTCCTTGAAGACCTGGACCGCCGCCGCCATGCCGCCGATCTCGTCCTTGCGCTCCACACCGGGGATCGCAACCCCGAGATCGTGCCGGGCAAGGCGGGCCATCGCATCCGTCATCAATCCGATCGGCCTCGACACCCCGTTCACGAGGGTGATCCCGGCACCGACGCAGAGCAGGCCGGAAACGCCCATGGCGGCCAGCACCAGCATGCGCCCGAAGGAATAGGACGCCGCCCCCGCATTCGCCCGCTTCTTGCCTGAAGCGACGTCAAAGGCGGAGATTTCCGTGACGGCGTTCCGAACCTTGAGGAAGTCGTTGCGCAAATCAGCAATGAAGAATTCGGCGGCATCCTTCTTGTTCCCGGCGGTAAGTTCCGAGAGCTTCCTGGAGCCTTCGATATATTTCTCCCAGGCCGATTTGAACGCCGCCGTCAGCGGTTGCTCTTCCGCCGAAGTGGCGATCGATTCATGATATTGCATCGTCTCGGCGATGGTCTGGGCAACCTCGGCGGAGCGTTTCACGAATTCCTGCCGCTCGGCGTCGGTGACGGCCAGGATCTCGCTGGCCTGCTGCTGCCGGAACCGTTCGACGGATTTGCCGATGAGGCCGAGCGATCCGGTCGCCGGCAGCCAGACGTCGCGAATCTCCGCCGCCGAATCCTCAATCGCCCCGAGGCTGTAAATCGCGAAAAGCCCCTGCCCGGTGGTCAGGATCAGGAGAAGGCCGAATGCACCGAGCACCTTGGTGCGGATGCGCAAGCTGTTGAACAACGAGAACATGTCTTCGGCCCCCAGTATACGGACTGATTCCGGAACTACATCGCACGGATTTAATAATGACGTTCATGACGTGGATGTTACACGCGGGTGTACCCTTCGGGTAGATGATAGTCCAGATTTTTTGCTGAATTAGCGAACTTCCGGAGGCAGCTGCAATAGTAACCAAGTAAAGTGGTCAGCTATTTGGCTCCGACCTTAAATCCAACAAAACGGCGGCTTGCCAGTCCAAGAAGCCTTGCAGGATATAGGCGGCGGCGGCGCGGTCGACGATTTCGGCGCGGCGCTTGCGGGTAAGGTCCGCTTCGATCATGCCCCTGGTGACGGCGGCGGTGGAAAGGCGTTCGTCCCAGAAAGCGATCTCCGGCCCGAAGGCTTCGAGCAGGTTGCGGGCGAATTGGCGCACGGACTGGCAGCGGGGGCCTTCCTTGCCCTCAAGCTCGATCGGCAGGCCGACGATCAGCGCGCCGACGCCATGCGTTCGCATCAGCGCCTCGATCCGCGCGGCGTCGTCGCGGAAGCGGGCACGGCGGATGGTTTCGAGCGGCGAGGCGATGATCCGCCGGGTATCGCTCAAGGCGAGGCCGATCGTCTTGGTGCCGACGTCGAGTCCCATCAGCCGCGCATTGCTGGTGAGGATTTCCTGGATTTCTGCGGGGTTGCGGATCGTCATGGCCGGTGCTAGGTTTCTCATCCTTTCTTGCTGCCCCTGAAACGGGGTCGCGCCAGGAGACATCAGATAATGGCTTTGGACAAGGCCGCCGTGGCACGTATCGCCACTTTGGCGCGGATCAAGGTGCCCGAGGCGGAACTCGAAATGCTGACGGGCCAGCTTACGCAGATCCTCACTTGGGTCGAGCAGCTGAACGAAGTGGATACCAGCGGAGTCGAACCCATGTCGAGCGTTGCCGTCATGCGGCTGCCGATGCGGGAAGACAAGGTCACCGACGGCGGCCGCCGCGACGCGATCCTCTTGAACGCGCCCGCCGCGGCGCATGGCTTTTTCACTGTGCCGAAGGTTGTCGAATGAGCGGAACCGTCCTTACCGATCTCACCCTCGCATCGGCGCGGGACGGGCTGCGCCGCCGGGACTTTTCGGCGCGCGAGCTGACGGAAGCCCATGTCAAGGCGGTCGAGGCTATCCGTCCCCTCAACGCCTTCATCACCGAGACCCCGGAAAAGGCGCTGGCCCAGGCCGAGGCATCCGATGAACGGCTCGGGAAAGGCGAAGCGCTGCCGCTCGACGGGCTGCCGCTCGCGATCAAGGATCTGTTCTGTACGGAGGGCGTGCTGACCACCGCCTCCTCCCATATCCTCGACGGCTTCAAGCCGCCTTACGAATCGACGGTGACGGCGAAACTCTGGCAGGCCGGCGCGGTCATGCTCGGCAAGGTCAATCTCGACGAATTCGCCATGGGTTCCTCGACCACGACCAGCTATTACGGCGCCACCAAAAGCCCCTGGCGGCGGGCGGGCGACAACCGGCCCCTGGTGCCGGGCGGCTCCTCGGGCGGCTCGGCCGCCGCGGTCGCTGCCCGTGCCGCACTCGGCGCCACCGGCACCGATACCGGCGGCTCGATTCGCCAGCCGGCGGGGTTCTGCGGGATCGTCGGGCTGAAGCCGACCTATGGCCGCTGCTCGCGCTGGGGCATCATCGCCTATGCCTCCTCGCTCGATCAGGCCGGGCCGATGACGCGGACCGTGCGCGATGCCGCCATCATGCTTCAGGCAATGGCGGGCCACGACCCGAAGGACTCGACCTCCGCCCCCATGGCCGTCCCGGATTTCGAGGCGGCTCTGACCGGCGACATCCGGGGCTTGCGCATCGGCATCCCGCGCGAATACCGTATGGACGGGATGCCGGAGGAAATCGACCGGCTATGGCGGCAGGGCATCGCCTGGCTGGAGGAAGCCGGCGCCACCGCCGTCGACATCAGCCTGCCGATGACGAAATACGCGCTGCCGACCTATTACATCATCGCTCCGGCGGAATGCTCCTCCAACCTCGCCCGCTATGATGGGGTGCGGTTCGGGCTGCGGGTGCCCGGCAATTCGCTCGACGAATTGTACGAGAACACGCGCGGCGAGGGCTTCGGCGCCGAGGTCCGGCGCCGTATCCTGATCGGCACCTATGTGCTGTCGGCGGGGTATTACGACGCTTATTACCTGAAGGCGCAGCAGGTGCGGGCGCTGATCGCGCGGGATTTCACCACGGCTTTCGAACACGTCGATTGCATCCTGACGCCGACGGCACCCTCCACCGCCTTCGCCATCGGCGAGAATGCGGGCGATCCGATCTCGATGTATCTGAACGACGTGTTCACGGTGCCGGTCAATCTGGCGGGCCTTCCCGGCATTTCGGTTCCGGCGGGCACGGGCAGCGACGGGATGCCGCTCGGCCTCCAGATCATCGGGCGGGCCTTCGACGAGGAGACCATGATCCGTGTCGCGGGCGTTCTCGAAAGCGCGGCGGGTTTCAAGGAATTGCCGGCCTTCCTGGCGCGGCCTTAACAACAGTTCGGCCTAAAGAACACTTCGGCCTAAAAGACTGCGGAGACACGATCGTGGCGTTGATTGAAGGCAATACCGGCCTGTGGGAAATCGTCATCGGGCTTGAGGTGCACGCGCAAGTCGTATCGCAGGCCAAGCTCTTTTCCGGGGCCGCGACGATTTTCGGGGCTGAGCCCAATACCCAGGTTTCGACCGTCGATGCGGGCTTTCCGGGCATGCTGCCGGTGATCAACGCCATCTGCGTCGAGAAGGCGGTGAGGACCGGGCTCGGCCTCAACGCGAAGATCAATCTGCATTCGGTTTTCGACCGCAAGAACTACTTCTACGCCGATCTTCCCTCCGGCTATCAGATCTCGCAGTTCACGCGGCCGATCGTCGGCACGGGCCGGATCATCCTCGATCTTCCCGACGGGTCCAGCCGCGAGGTCGGGATCACGCGCCTGCATCTGGAACAGGATGCCGGCAAGAGCCTGCATGATCAGCATCCGACCATGACTTACGTCGATCTCAACCGCGCGGGCGTCGCCCTCATGGAGATCGTGTCCGAGCCCGATATGCGCAACGCCGAGGAGGCCGGGGCCTATCTGAAGAAGCTGCGCTCGATCCTGCGCTATCTCGGCACCTGCGACGGGAATATGGAGGAAGGCTCGCTGCGCTGCGACTGCAACGTCTCGGTCCGGCGTCCGGGCGAGGAATTGGGCACGCGCTGCGAGATCAAGAACGTCAATTCGATCCGCTACGTCATGCAGTCGATCGAATACGAGGCGCGGCGCCAGATCGGGGTGATCGAGGATGGCGGCACGATCCGCCAGGAAACCCGCCTCTTCGACGCCGGCAAGGGCGAAACCCGGCCGATGCGCTCCAAGGAGCATGCGCATGACTACCGCTATTTCCCCGATCCCGATCTTCTGCCGCTGATCCTCGACGCGGATTGGGTGGAGGGGCTGAAGGCCCATCTGCCGGAACTGCCCGACACCAAGAAGGCACGGTTCGAGCAGGAGCTGGGCCTCACCCCCTATAATGCCGGCGTTCTCGTCGCCGAGAAGGAATCTGCGGATTTCTATGAGACCGTGCTGGAAAAAGTGACCAAGGCGGCGAGCGGCCAGGACAAAAAGAAGATCGCCGCCGACTGCGCCAATCTGGTCATGGGCGATTATTTCGCGGCGCTCAACAAATCCGGCCAGACAATCGCCCTATTCCCCATCACCGCCGACATGCTGGCGGAATTGCTGGCGCTCACCTATGACGGCACGATTTCCGGGCGTCTGGCCAAGGACGTGTTCGCGGCCATGGTCGAAACCGGCGATGCTCCGGGCAAGATCGTCGAGGAACGCGGGCTGAAGCAGGTCACCGACACCGGCGCCATCGAACGCGCCATCGACGCCGTCTTCGCCGCCCAGCCGGAAAAGCTGGCCGAGTACCGCTCCGGCAAGGAAAAGCTCTTCGGCTTCTTCGTCGGACAGGTGATGAAGGCAACCGAAGGCAAAGCCAACCCGGCGGCGCTCAACGACTTGCTGCGCAGTAAGTTGAACGGGTAAGGGCGAGCGCCACTGCAATATTTCCGCCGTGATCATCCGTCCCGCCACGCCTGCAGACAGCACGCTTATTGCGTCGTTCGTCCGCGAACTTGCGGAGTACGAGAACCTCGCGCACGACGTCGATGCGTCCGAACAGATGCTGGCGGACGCTCTCTTCGGGCCGAAGCCGAGGGTCTTCTGTGACATCGCGGAATGGGACGGCGCGCCGGCGGGTTTCGCGCTCTGGTTCTATACCTTCTCTTCTTTTCGGGGGCTGCACGGGCTGTGGCTCGAAGACCTGTTCGTGAGAGCGGAATTTCGCGGGTTTGGTATCGGAAAGGCGCTTTTCTCACATCTCGCCAGACGCTGCGTCGACGAGAACCTAGGCCGCTTCGAATGGTCCGTGCTCGATTGGAACGAGCCGTCGATCGCCTTCTATAAAGGACGAGGCGCCAAACTCCTGGACGAGTGGACGATCTGTCGCCTCTCTGGAGCCGCCCTTGAACGTCTTGCGCGGGAATAGATAGGATCGGAATTCTCGACCCTTGCTATCACCCCTCCGCTGCCGGAACCGCCTCGATATCGAAGGCGGCGGCCATCAGCGCCGCCGTGTAGGGATGCCGGGGCGCCTCGAAGATGGCGGCGGCGGGGCCGGCTTCGACGACTTGGCCATCCTTCATCACCATCACCTCGCTCGCCAGTGCCCGGACCACGCGCAGATCGTGGCTGATGAAGAGGTATGAGAGCCCATAACGGCTCTGCAAATCGCGCAACAGCTCGACAATCTGGCGCTGCACCGTCATGTCGAGCGCCGAGGTCGGTTCGTCGAGAACGATCAGGCGCGGCTTCAGCACGAGTGCGCGGGCGATGGCGACGCGCTGCCGCTGCCCGCCGGAGAATTCATGCGGATAGCGATCGGCGGCGAGCGGATCGAGCCCGACCTCGCGCAGCACGGCCTCGATCAGTTCCCGCCGCGCCTCGGCGGTGGCGCCGATGCGGTGGACCTTGAGCCCCTCCTCGACAATCTGGCTGATCGAAAGCCGGGGCGACAGGCTGGCGAACGGATCCTGGAAGACGATCTGCATCTCCCGCCGCAGGGGCCGCATCGCCCCCGAGCCCCAGGCCTGGATCTCGACACCATCGAAAACGATGCGCCCGGTGCTCTCGGCCAGACGCAGCAGCGCCAGCCCGAGCGTCGTTTTCCCCGAGCCCGACTCGCCCACGACCCCCAGCGTCTGCCCGGCGCGGAGCTTCAGATCGACGCCGTCCACCGCCTTTACATGGCCCACAATCCGCCGCAGCACCCCGGCCCGGATCGGGAACCAGACCTTGAGCGCATTGGCTTCCAGGAGAACCGGCGGCGGGATCCGGGGCACTTCCGGCCGTCCCGCCGGCTCGGCGTTGAGAAGATTGCGCGTATAGGGATGTTGCGGCGCCTCGAAGATCGTCTCGACCGGGCCGCTCTCGACGATCTGCCCTTGCGTCATCACGCAGACCCGGCTGGCGGTCTTGCGCACGATGGTCAAATCATGGGTGATCAGCAGCAGCGCCATGCCGAAACGCGCCTGAAGATCCTTGAGGAGCTTCAGGATCTGCGCCTGGATGGTCACGTCGAGCGCCGTCGTCGGCTCGTCCGCGATCAGGATATCGGGCTCGTTGGCAAGCGCCATGGCGATCATCACCCGCTGCCGCTGCCCGCCCGAAAGCTGATGCGGATAGGCGTCCAGGCGCCTCGAAGCCTCGGGCAGGCCGACGAGATGCAGAAGTTCCAGCACCCGCTCCCGCGCCGCCTTCGGCGTAATATTCTTCTTGTGCAGGAACAGCGTCTCGGCGATCTGCTTCTCGATGGTGTGAAGCGGGTTGAGCGAGGTCATCGGCTCCTGGAAGACCATGGCGATCCGCCCGCCGCGCACCTCTCGCAAGGTGGCGTCCGGCGCCCCCACCAGTTCCCGCCCCTCGAAGCGGATACTGCTCCCCTCCCCGTGCCGCGCCACCGGATAGGGCAGCAATTGCAGCACCGAGAGTGCCGTCACCGACTTCCCCGATCCGCTTTCCCCGACCAGCGCCAGCGTCTCGCCGCGTTCGAGATCGAAGGAAATACCCCTCACCGCCTCGACGGCGCCGAAGCTGACGGAAAGATTGCGGACGGAAAGAAGGGGCATGGGATTACCTTCCCCCATTCTTTCTCGGATCAAACGCATCCCTCACCGCTTCGCCGATGAAGATCAGCAGGCTCAGGGTAATCGCCAGCGTCAGGAATGCGGTGATGCCGAGCCAGGGGGCCTGGAGGTTGGCTTTGCCTTGGGCCAGAAGCTCGCCCAGGGAAGGCGAGCCGGCGGGGAGGCCGAAGCCCAGGAAGTCGAGCGAGGTCAAGGTCGTGATCGAGCCCGACAGAATGAAGGGCACGAAGGTCAAGGTCGAGACCATGGCGTTGGGCAGGACATGGCGGACCATGATCACCGGATCGGAAACGCCAAGAGCCTTGGCTGCGCGGATATAGTCGAAATTGCGGGCGCGCAGGAATTCGGCCCGGACCAGATCCACGAGCGACATCCACGAGAACAGCAGCATCAGCCCCAGAAGCCACCAGAAATTCGGCTGCACGATGCTGGACAAGATGATCAGGAGATAGAGGATCGGCAGATTGGACCAGAGTTCGATCACACGCTGGAACACAAGATCGGTAAGCCCCCCGAAATAGCCCTGCACCGCCCCCGCCGTTATTCCAGCCAGTGAGCTGAAGAAGGTGAGCGACAATCCGAACAGCACCGAAATGCGGAACCCATAGATAAGCCGCGCCAGTACGTCCCGGCCCTGATCGTCGGTGCCGAGCCAGTTGACGGCGGAAGGCGGCGCCGGGGCCGGAACGGCCAAGTCGAAATTGATGGTCTGGTCGCCGAAGGGGATGGGCGGCCAGAGAATCCAGCCCGCCTCGGCGATCGATTTCCGGATGAAGGCATCGCGGTAATCCGTCTCCGTCGGGAAATCACCGCCGAAAACCGTCTCGGGATAGGAGGCCACGACCGGGAAATACCAACCGTCCTTGTAATGCACGAGGAGCGGCCGGTCATTGGCGATGAACTCGGCGAAAAGGCTCAAGACGAACAGCGCCAGGAACAGCCACAGCGACCAGAAGCCCCGCCGGTTCGCGGCGAAATTCGCAAAGCGCCGCCGCGTAAGCGGGGTGAGGCGGAACCGCCGCATGGCTATCCCCTGCCCCCGAAATCGATCCTGGGATCGACGATCGTATAGGTGATGTCACTGATGAGCTTCAGCACCAGCCCGATCAGGGTGAACATGTAGAGCGTCCCGAACATGATCGGGTAATCCCGGCTCATGGCCGCCTGGAAGCCGAGAAGACCGAGCCCGTCGAGGGAGAAGATCACCTCGATCAGCAGCGATCCCGTGAACAGCACGCCGATGAAGGCCGCCGGGAAGCCGGCGATGACGATCAGCATGGCATTGCGGAAGACATGGCCGTAAAGCACGCGCCTTTCGGACAGCCCCTTCGCCCGCGCCGTCGTCACATATTGCTTGGAAATCTCCTCCATGAAGGAATTCTTCGTGAGCATGGTCAGGCTGGCGAAGCTGCCTATCGTCAGCGACAGGATCGGCAAGGCGATGTGCCAGAAATAATCCAGGATGTAATGCGGCCAGTCGAGTTCCGAAGCGCCCTCGGAATGGAGGCCGCGCAGGGGGAACCAGTGCAGGTATTTGCCCCCGGAAAAGACGACGATCAGCAGCACGGCGAAGAGAAAGGCCGGGATCGCGTTGCCGACGATGATCACCGTACTGGTCCAGAAATCGAAGCGCGTGCCGTCCCGCACCGCCTTTCGGATGCCGAGCGGGATCGAGACCAGATAGGTGATGAGCGTGGTCCAGAGGCCGATCGAAATCGACACCGGCAATTTGTCCTTGATCAGACTGATGACGCTGCGGTTGCTATAGAAGCTCGTGCCGAAATCGAAGCGCAGGTAATTGCCCATCATCAAAAGGAAGCGCTCGACCGGGGGCTTGTCGAAGCCGTATTCTTTTTCAAGCTGCTTGATGAGCTGCGGATCGATCCCGCGCGAGGCCCGCGATTGCGCCGCCGCCTGCCCCGCCGAACTCGCGGTCGCGACCTCGGCTCCGGTGCCGCCGGCAACCCGCTCCAACGCCCCGCCGCCGCGCCCCTTGATCTGGGCAATCATCTGATCGACCGGCCCGCCGGGTGCGGCCTGGATCACGAAGAAATTCACCACCATGATCCCGAACAGCGTCGGGATGATCAGCAGCAACCGGCGGAGGATATAGGCTGGCATCGGCTAAAACACCGTCATCGCGGGCACAGATCCTCGCTGCAAGGGCATCCGGCGTCCTTCGAGACGCGGCCAAGAGGGCCGCTCCTCAGGATGAGGAATGTGTGTGATGGCATTAAGAAAGTTCCTCATCCTGAGGAGGCCCCCTTGAGGGCCGTCTCGAAGGACGCACCACCGGTATCCAGCGGAGCCCTCATTTCCCACCCGATTCCAGCGCCGGATCGATCCACCATTGATCGAAGCCGATGCCGTATTTCGGCGGCGTCGCCGGACGCCCGAACTTGTTCCAATAGGCGACACGGAAATAGCCCGCATACCATTGCGGAATGACGTATTGGTTCGAAAGCAGCACGCGGTCGAGGGCACGTGCTGCGATGGTCAGGGGCTCGATCTTCTGGGCGGAAACGACTTCCTCGACCAGGGCATCGACCACGGGATCGGCCACGCCCATATAATTCGCGGTGCCCGGTGTGTTCGCCGCCTCCGCACTGAACATGTCGCGCAGCTCGTTGCCGGGCGGCAGCGACGGGCCCCATACCGTCGTGATCATCTCATAGTCGAAATCCCGGACCCGGTTCTGGTACTGCGCCGGATCGACGAGGCGAAGCTGCGCCGTGATCCCCATCCGCTCCAGATTCTGCTTGAAGGGCAGGATGATGCGCTCCATCCGCTGGTCGTCATAGAGGATCTCGAAGGCGAAATTCTGGCCGGTCTTGTCGTTGACGAGCTTTCCTTCCTTGAAGGACCAGCCGGCATCCTTCAGGATCTGGAGCCCCTTCCTGAGATTGTCTCGGATATTTCCCGAACCATCGGTCTTCGGCAGCTCGAAGGCCTGGGTGAAGACCGTCTCCGGGACGCGGCCCCGGTATTTTTCGAGAATGGCCAGTTCTTCCCCCGCCGGCAGGCCGCTGGAGGCGAAGACCGAATTGGCGAACCAGCTTTCCGTCCGGTGATAGGCGTCGTACATCAGGGTCTTATTGGCCCATTCGAAATCGAAGGCATAGTTCAGCGCCTCGCGCACGCGGCGGTCCTGGAAGAGCGGCTTCCTGGTATTGAAGACGAAGCCTTGCATTCCCGCCGGAATGCCGTTCGGGATCTGCTCCTTGACGATCCGCCCATCCTTCACCGCCGGAACGTCGTAGCCGGTGGCCCAATCCTTGGCGGTATATTCCTGGCGCCAATCGAACTGCCCGGCCTTGAAGGCTTCGAGCGAGACCGACATGTCGCGGTAATAATCATAGCGGATCGTATCGAAATTGTTCGAGCCCCGGCGCACCGGGAGATCCTTTGCCCAATAATCCTTGACCCGCTCATAGGTGATGCTGCGTCCCGGCTCCACCGCCGCCACCTTGTAGGGGCCGCTCCCGAGCGGCGCGTCGAGGGTCGTGTCCTCGAATTTCTTTCCCTGCCAGTATTTCTTCGACAAGATCGGCAACTGGCCGACATAGAGCGGCACTTCGCGGTTGTTGCCGTTGGCGAAGCTGAATTTCACCTCGTGCTCGCCGGTCTTTTCCGCCTTCACCACCTCGGCGAGCATGATCCGGTAGCTTGGATGGCCCTTTTCCTTCAGGGTCTCGAAAGTGAAGACGACATCTTCCGGCCCGATCGGCGAACCGTCATGGAACCGCGCCTCCGGGCGGAGGCGATAGAGGATGGATTTGCGGTCGGGCGCCAGTTCCACCGAGTGCGCGATCAGCCCGTATTGCGCGGAAATCTCGTCCTCGGACGGGATCATCAGGGTGTCGAAGACGCTGCCCGCCCCAGCCCCCGCCATGCCGCGGAGCGTGAAGGGGTTCAGCGTATCGAAGGTGCCGACCGAAGCGAGCCTGACCATCCCGCCCTTGGGCGCATCCGCATTCACGTAGTCGAAATGCTTGAAATCCTTGGCATACTTCAATTCGCCAAAGGGCGAGAAGCCATAGCTTCCCCGGCTCTCCGCCGCCTGCGCCAGGAATGGGACGAGCGCCAGAAAAAGGGCGGGCAGGATATGTCGCAAGCGCATGGAAAACCTCACCCTGTCAGAATTTTGCTGGCGATCGCATGCAGGCGCCGGTCGCCGCAGGCCAGCACCCGCCCATCGGAAGCGATGCCCAATTCCTGGCCCCGCCAATCGGTCATCATCCCGCCCGCCCCTTCGATCACCGGGATAAGAGCACAGAAATCATAGGGTTTCAGCATCGCCTCGACCACAAGGTCGATATAACCGCTGGCCAGCAGCGCATAAGCATAACAATCCGTGCCGAAGCGCGTCAGCTTCACCTCCGCCTGCAAGCGCCGGAACGCGTCGCCATCCTCGCCCAGGAAGAGTTCGGGGGAGGTGGAAAAGAGCGTCGCGGCTCCGGCATCCGCGCAGGCCCGCGTGGCGATCGGCTGGCCGTTGAAGGTCGAGGGACGCCCCGCCACGCCGACCCAGCGCTCCCTCAGGATCGGCTGGTCGATGATGCCCAGAACCGGACGCCCCTTATGGAGAAGGGCGATCAGCGTGCCGAAGAGCGGCACGCCGCTGATGAAGGATTTGGTCCCGTCGATCGGATCGAGCACCCAGAAATACTCGGCGTCCGGGCGGATGGTGCCATGCTCCTCGCCGAGGATGCCGTGATCCGGGAAGCGCGCCTGAATCAGGGCGCGCATCGCCGTTTCCGCTTCCCGGTCGGCGATCGTGACCGGGCTCTTGTCGTCCTTGTCGGTGATGGCGAGGGGTTGGCGGAAATAGCGGCGCAGAACCACGCCCGCGGCATCCGCCAGCGCTTCCGCCAATTCAAGATGAGCTTTACCGATGGGATCGGGCATTGCCGGATAGACCTTTATGGCGAGGAACGCGAGCAAACCGAATTTCCACTGACAATTCAAACGAAATATGGTTCAAGCGGCATCCATCATGAATGATCGCCCCATGGCACGAACTCAGCCGGCGCAAACCCCGCTGGTCATTATTCCGGCGCGGCTCGCCTCGACCCGCCTGCCGGGGAAGCCGCTTGCCCTCATTCATGGGGAGCCGATGATCGCCCATGTGCTCCGCCGCGCCAATGAGGCGGCGATCGGGCCGGTGATCGTCGCCTGCGCCGAACAGGAGATCGCGTCCGCCGTCGAAGCCGCCGGCGGGCAGGCGATCCTGACCGATCCGAGGCATCCCTCGGGCTCCGACCGCATCCACGAGGCGCTAACGCGTTTCGATCCAAATCGGCGCCACGACATCATCGTCAACGTTCAGGGCGACCTGCCGACGATCGATCCGGCGCTGATCGCCGCCGTACTGGCCCCCTTCCTTGATCCCGGAGTCGAGATCACGACGCTTGCCTGCATCATCCGCGATCCAGCCGAGCGCCACAATCCGAGCGTGGTCAAGGCCATCGCTCCCTTCGCCATGGATGCCGCTCCGGGTTCGATCGCCCGCGCGCTCTATTTCACGCGGACCGCCACGCCTTCAGGCGACGGGCCGCTCTATCACCATATCGGGCTCTACGCCTATCGCCGCGCGGCGCTGGAGCGCTTCGTGACATTGCCCCCCGGCATCCTGGAACAGCGAGAGAAGCTGGAACAGCTGCGCGCGCTCGAAGCCGGCATGCGCATCGATATCGTGCTGGTGGAGACGATGCCGCTCGGCGTCGATACGGAAGCCGACCTCGCCCGCGCCCGTGAATTGCTGGACCCGAATTGATGACCAATCCGAACCTTACCATCGCCTTTCAGGGCGAAGCCGGCGCCTATTCCGATCTCGCCTGCCGCCGCGTCTATCCTGAGCGGGTCTCGCTTCCCTGCGTCTCCTTCGAGGATGCCTTCGCGGCGGTGCATGACGGTCTGGCCTCCCTCGCCATGATCCCGATCGAGAATTCGGTCGCGGGCCGCGTCGCCGACATCCACCATCTGATGCCGGATTCGGGCCTGCACATCATCGGCGAGCATTTCCTCCGGGTCGAGCATCACCTCCTCGCCCTCCCCGGTGCCACGCTGGAGACGGTGAAGACCGTGCATAGCCACGTCCACGCCCTCTCCCAATGCCGGAACTTCATGCGCGCCCAGGGCCTGACCCCCGTCATCGCCGCCGACACGGCGGGCTCGGCGGCGGAGACCGCGCGGCAGGGCGACCGCAGCCGGGCGGCGATCGCCTCCGAACTCGCGGGTGAGATCTATGGCCTGGTTTCGCTCGCCTCCAACATCGAGGACGAGGCCCACAACACCACCCGCTTCGTCATCCTCTCCCGCGAGCCGCGTGAACTGCCCCCCAATGACGGCAGCCTCGTGGTGACGAGCCTCGTCTTCAACGTCCGCAACATCCCGGCGGCGCTCTACAAGGCCTTGGGCGGCTTCGCCACCAACGGGATCAACATGACGCGGCTGGAGAGCTACATGCTGGGCGGCCGCTTCGCCGCCACCCAGTTCTACCTCGACCTCGAAGGCCACCCCGAGGACCGCCCGCTCAAGCTCGCTCTGGAAGAACTCCGCTTCTTCACCCGGCAGGTGAAGATCCTCGGCGTCTATCCGGGCCACCCTTACCGCCAGTCGCTGAAGCACGCCGCCGGCGCGGAGTGAGGGGGCGGGTCAGGCCGCCACCTCGACATATTCGACGCGGCTTTCCGGATGCGGAAGCGGGAGCCCGTCTTCGCGCAGCCCCTCAAGATGAAACGCCACGGCCTCGCGGATCAGAACCTCCACTTCCTCGACGGTGGCCCCGGAGACGACGCAGCCGGGAAGATCGGGAACATAGGCGGAGTAGTTGCTCTCGGCCTTCTCGATAACGATGGCATAACGCATCGGAACCTCACTTCTTCAAAGCGGCTTGCTTGAGAACGCTGTTGAACGTGCCGGGAGCGAGATCATCGCCCGGCTTTCCGGCGACCGTCACCCGACCGGGCTTTGTCGCATGCTTAAACTGTCGATGGCTACCCCGGACGGCCACCAACTGCCAGCCGTCATCCTGAAGCATTCGGAGCACTTCGCCGACTTTCATAGGGAAACCATAACAGGAATTCCTCCGGCACACGAACCAGATGGAAGCATCAGGAGATGGCGCATCACCCCACACGATTCCATCTTTACCACCGGTCTACGGCAAGAAGGCGGCATTTGCCGCGACTCCCCGAGACGAATTGCCTCGTTGACATTTTTTCCCCCACTAGATCAGTATCCTAACATCGAGCTACGGTTACACACCGCCGATACAGTTTGGAGTACTTTCATGACGCCCATTGCCGCCGTCACCAATGCCGGATTCTCGTCCGGCGATATCGGCAATACCGGGCCATCGCCCATCGGCATCACGGATACCGGGCCATCGCCCGGGGATGTCGGCGCGCTGGTCGATCATTTGAGCCGGGCGCTTCACGACGCCTCCTTTTCCGACAATCTGACGCCGGCACAGTGGAACGCGTTGCGCTATCTCGGCCGGGCGAATATGACGGCCTGCACCGTGACCGCCTTCGCCCATCATCACCGGACGAAGAAGAGCACCGCCTGCCAGACCATGAACGCGCTCATCGAAAAGCAGCTGATCGCCAGGGAAACCGATGCGGAGGATTCCAGGGTGAAATGCCTGACCCTCACCGAGCGCGGCACCGCCATCCTGCTGCGCGATCCCGTCCATATCCTGGCCCGGGCCGTCAATGGCCTGCCGCGGGACGAACTTCACAGCGTCACCAGGGCCCTCGAACTCATGCTGCGCACGCTTCATGGCGAGAGCGCGCGGGATCCGGACGCCGATTCCTGGGAGCATTGAGGGATGGCGCGGATTCTCCTCGTCGAAGATGCGCTGGAGGTTCGGCGGACGCTGCGCCGCATGCTGGAGACGGAAGGCCATTCCATCATCGAAGCCGGCAACGGAAATGAGGCCATCGCCTTGCTGCGCGAAGGCCCGGTCGATCTCGTCATCACCGACATCGTCATGCCGGGCACCGACGGCATCGAACTCCTCCGTCAACTTCCCGAGATCAAGCCCGGCCTCCCGGTGATCGCGATGTCGGGGGGCGGAAAGCAGCTTCCGGCAACCGTGGGGCTGTCGCTCGCCAAGGCCTTCGGGGCGCTCCACACGCTCTACAAGCCGTTCCGCAAACCCGAATTGGTACGGATGATCGACGGGCTTCTCTGCCCCCCGTGACCGATACCTTCCGGCAACAATTGCAGGCGCGTTTCGGCGAGAGCTTCCTGGCCCGATGGCTGCACCGGATCAGCGGTGCCGCCGAGGCGCTGGAGCGGCTGGCCGAAAGCAATGAGCGCGTCCGCGCCATTCTCGAAGCCGCGCTTGACGGCATCATCATGATCGACGAGCGCGGCAGCATCGTCTCGATCAACCCGGCCACGGAACGGATTTTCGGCTGGACGGAGGCGGAACTCCTCGGGCGCAGCGTGAACATGCTCATGGCCGACAATCTGGCGCGGGATCATGACGCGCATCTGGCGCGCTATAGCGAGACCGGACGCCGGCATATCATCGGCTCCCGGCGCGAGGTCGACGGCAAGCGCCGCGACGGCAGCATTTTTCCGCTCGAACTCTCGGTCGCCGAGGTCAAGCTGCCCCGCGCCGGCCACCGGCGTTTCTTCATCGGCACGGTCCGCGACCTGACTGAACAGAAGAAGCTCGCCCACCGGCTTCAGCAGGCCCAGAAGCTCGAAGCCGTCGGTCAGCTCACCGGCGGCATCGCCCATGATTGCAACAACTATCTCCTGGTCATCCTCGGCAATCTGGACGCGATCCGGGAGTGCCTGGACCGCAACCAGACCCCGCCCGCCGAATGCCTCGACCTCATCGAAGGCGCCGCCGTCAGCGGCTCCGACCTCTTCCGCAGCCTCACCGGCTTCTCGCGCGATCAGCCGCTCAGCCCGACGCTTTTTCCGGTCGAGGAGATGATCCGGCAATCGCTGCCCCTCATCCGCTTTGCCGGCGGCGAGACCGTCACGGTAACGCTCGACCTTGCCCCGGATGAAAGCCACGTGCTTCTCGACCGGACGCAGATGGAAACCACGCTCCTCAATCTCGTCATCAACGCGCGCGACGCCATGCCGAAAGGCGGCAGCATCAAGATCTCGACCGAAATGCTGAGCGCCCCTGAAATCAACGGGGCGCCAGAAAACGCCGAAATCGACAGCGTGCAAGGCGGCGAAGTTCCGGCACTCTCTCCCGCCCATTCCCCCGCCTATTCCTACGTGGCGGTTTCGGTTTCCGACAATGGCGCCGGCATCCCGCCGGAATTCGTCGATCGCGTCTTCGAGCCCTTCTTCACGACCAAGGAGGCCTGCCAGGGCACGGGATTGGGCCTGTCCATGGTCTATGGCTTCATCAAGCAGTCCGGCGGGCATGTCGATATCCGGAACAACGCCCCCGGCACCACCATCCGCCTGCTGCTGCCCCGGCGAATGCCCAGTTAGAGCGAAAACGCGATAGATTCCTGTTGCACTTGGGCGCTCGCCGCTTCATGCCTTGCCGCATGGCTAAAAAGAATTACCAACATACAAGAACCGCCCCCGCTTCCGCCGATGGCGGCTGGATCTATGGACGGCATGCCGTGCGCGCGGCGCTCGCCAATCCGGCCCGCCAGTTGCGCCGGGTTCTGGCTTTGCAGGAAAATGCCGAAGAGGTCCGGGGCTGGCTCAAATCGGCGCAGGCCGGGAATGCCGATCCGGGCCAGTTGGAAGTCCTGGCCAAGCCGGCTTTGGACGCGCTGTTGCCCCGTGCCGCCGTGCATCAGGGGGTGGCACTTTCCACCGAGCCGCTGGACACCCCGGATATCGACGATCTGATCGACGGCCTGCCCGAGCCCACGGGCACGGAGCGGCAAATCGTGTTGCTGCTCGATCAGATCACGGACCCTCAGAATATCGGCGCGATCCTGCGCTCGGCGGCGGCTTTCGGCGTGCGCGCGGTGGTGATGCCGGACCATGGCACCCCGCCCGTGACCGGCAGCCTTGCCAAGGCGGCCTCGGGTGCGGTCGAGCATGTGGCGCTGATCCGGGTTGTCAATTTGTCGCGGGCGATCGAAAGGCTGCAGGCGGCGGGGTTCTGGTGCGTCGGACTCGATTCCGGGGCGGAACAGAATCTCCCCGATCTTGCCGCCGCCTCCCTGGCGCCGCCCGGCCGCGTGGTGCTGGTGCTGGGTGCCGAGGATACGGGTCTTCGGCGGCTGACGCGGGCGCATTGCGACTTCGTGGCAAAGCTGCCGACGAAAGGCGCCATCGCCTCGCTCAACGTCTCCAATGCCGCCGCGGTGGCGCTTTACGAACTTGCCCGGAACAATCCCTCATGAGCGGCAATCCCTGATGACCCCCGTTCAGGGCCGCAACTGCGCCGCCGCCCTCATCCTTCATGAGGGGCGGTATCTGATGCAATTGCGCGACAACAATCCGGCGATCTTTCTGCCGAACCACTGGGCTTCCTTCGGCGGCGGCATCGACCCCGGCGAGGACGCGGCGGCGGCCATGGTCCGCGAACTGGAGGAAGAACTGGAATTCCACCCGCGCCGGATCGATTTCTTCACGGAAATGACGGTCGTTCTGCCCCTGACGCCGCCGCGCCTCGACCGGATGAGCTTTTTTGCGATCGAAGCCACGGCGGCGGAGCTGGCGCTCATGGTGCAGCATGAAGGCGCCGGCCGTGCCCTGTTCTCCCCGGAAGAACTCGCACGGGAGGCGCGCGTGGCCCCATGGGATCTGGCGGGGCTGCTGATGCATGCGCGGCAGGCGGCACTGTTCGGGGGCTGAGTCTGGATAAGCTGAAAGCCCGGCAAGCTGAAGGATTGCACCCCGCCACCGCTTGGCAGTATGAATTTCGCATCGGTAGCCGGCTTAGCTCAGTGGTAGAGCAACCGCCTTGTAAGCGGTAGGTCCTCAGTTCAATCCTGAGAGCCGGCACCAGTTTTTCGATGGGACAGAAGGACCATGATCAGCTTCCCGGACTTGGCCGCGGCGATCGCCAATTCACTTGCCGAAGGCGCCGGCCGTTGACGGCGCGGCAGGAACAGCTTGCCCGGCCTGGATTCTGGCCCATCCTGCGGCGCGCCCTGCAAAGACGCTGCCCGAATTGCGGCCAGGGGAAGCTCTTCGCCTCCTATCTGAAGCAGGTGGAGCATTGCGCCGCCTGCGGTGAAAGATACGCGCATATCCGCTCGGATGATGCAGCCCCCTGGCTCACCATCCTGGTGGTCGGCCACATCGTCATCCCGCTCGTCATCTTCACCGAGAAGCGGGTCTCCTGGCCCGAATGGGAATCGATGACGGTCTGGCCAGGGCTTACCCTGGTTCTCGCCCTTCTGATCCTGCCCTATTCCAAGGCTATTTTCCTGAGCGCGATCTGGGCCACGAAAGGGCCTGGTTCGGAACAGAATTGAAGGGTTTTCAGCCCCAGGCCGAGGCCGAGGCCGGCTGAACCGTTCCAATGTTGATGCCGTGTGACCGGCATCACAGACGGCGGGCCACGGATGGAGAATAAGGGAAGCATGTTCCCAAGAGGAACGGTCGACCTCCTCCCCCGCCCTTCCGCGCCTCCAGGGCCTCGCTCTTTCAGCGGGGCCTTTCTTTGTCCGGCATGGCCGGATGTGTTAATTCCGGCAGGGGAAACTCGGCGGGAAAACCATCCGCCATTTCCGATGCCTCGGCATTGCAGGCAAGATACTTCTCCCTATTTCCGGCTTGTCGCTCGGATAAAGCCAAACAATGCAGTGATGGAGCATGATAACGGTTTAACGCGATGGCGCGCCGACAGGCCAGGATGGCCTCCTCCGTCGATCCGGCGTCGAGAGCCCGCTTCGCTTCATCAAGCAGTTCTACGATTGTATCAATCTGTGCTCTATCCTCAATCCACGTAATATTTCGAGCCGCAAATTCACGTGCATGGTGATCATGTTTTTGCACATCACGCGGTACATCATAATAGCAAGAATACTTTCTGCTGGCAGCCCACGCGTAGTTCTTAAGAAGAATATCGAACACAACTCGATCATCACCAGTGCCGTCTTCAAAAGCTGAAAACGACCAATATGGTAAAACAAAATGGCACGCCTGCTTGTCTATCATTAAATTGCTAGGGTTTACAAACCCACCAAAACGTTCCAGGTTGATACCGCGTCCTGGCCCAAGCGCATCCCATTCATCCCGACAGATAGGCCATGCCGTCTCATGATCGACAAGCCATCGATATGAAAACGCCCACTCCTTTCCGGCAATAGCCGACAACAGACCAGACAGATGGTCCCGAGACCACCAATCGTCATCATCAAGATAAGCGATATATTTGCCATTAGCTGCATAGCTCAAAATGGTACGGAGCGCTCCACCACAGTTATTTGAATAGAGACCACCACTTTTACTTGACGTGGAATATCCGAGGTCAATGATTGTTATATTAATGTGCGGAGGGCATTCCTGGGTCAATACACTTAAGCACCCATCGTCATTCAGACGCTTGTCGATTCCGATCAGAATCTGAATTGGTTGTCCGAGATCCTGGCGGAAGACCGAGCGCACCGCGCGCACCAGGGACGGACGCAAGACCGTCGTAATCACGACCGCTACGCCAGCTTGATTTTTCATATGCTCCCCAACCTAGTGTAGTGAACCTGTAATTATGGCATGGGTGAAGGGCAGCGCCGCCCCGATCAGCCGGGAAAGCAAGGGGGCGGCATGCTGTGGCGCGCAAGGGCGATCATAACGGAACTGTTTGGCATAAATATGGTTAACTCTTTTCAATATCGCCTCGGCTTTTCGCCGACCATTTTTGTGCCCACAACAAGAGCCATGGCATGTATCCGGACATCAGGGATCTGCGTATCGATCTTTTCCGGGGGTTGGCCCTGTGGATGATCTTCACGGATCATATCATCGGGAATTATTTTAGCCATTTCACCTATCATGCCATCGGATATTCCGATGCAAGGGAGATTTTTATCTTTCTTTCCGGCATCTCCGCCTCCTTGGCCTATGGCAAGATGACGCGGGTGCACGGCATCTGGTGGTCGCAGTTCCGGGCGCTGTATCGATCGGTACAGATTTATCTCGGCTACCTCATCGTAACCATCGCCTCCTTCGTCATCGTGCTGTCGACGGCGAACATGATGCGATCGGCGGATGCCGGCCCCGGCGAGTTCGATTTGCTGTTCACGGACCCCGCCCGGGCTCTCATCGCCGCGGTTTCGCTTAATTACATGCCGGGCTATCTCGATATCCTGCCCGTCTATATCGCTTTTGTCGCCTTGGCGCCCCTGGCCGGCGAGGGATTGCGGCGGATGCCGGCGCTGTTCCTTTGTAGCAGCGCCTTGCTGTGGCTGGCGGCGGCGGCCTCGGTCAAAGGGAGCAGCGTTCCCAATCTCGTTCCGGGCGGGGTGCTCGACTTCAATCCATATTCCTGGCAATTACTTTTCTGTATCGGCATGTTCGCGGGCGAATATTGCTACTTTAAGGAAATGACCTTCAGGCGAATACCCTGGCTGACGAAGGCATGCTGGGCCGTGATCGCCGGCAATCTGCTGGTTCATTTGGCTGGAACCGTTGGCGGCGGTGCCAGTCCTCTTTCGGCATTCAGGGCGATCTATGATGCAAATCATGCGCTTCGGTTGCAGGACACCGAGCATTTCCTGCGCTTGACCCATTTCCTGGCCGTGGCCTATGTCGTGACGCAGTATGTTCCCGCGCACAGCTTCCTGCTTCGCTGGACATGGTGCCGCCCGCTCATTCTCTGCGGCAAATTCTCGCTGGAGACGTTCTGCCTGGGCATCGTGCTCAGCATGATCGGCAGCGTCTATTTCGAAATGGTCTCGCCCGGAATCACCGCCCAATTTTTCGCCAATCTCCTCGGCTGGGGATTGATGACCGGCCTTGCGGTCTCGCTGGCGGCTGTCCGGCGCGGCGACGCCAAGTCATGGAGCCGCACGCCCCGCACGCATCTGGAAACCCCTGCGGAGATCCCCCTGGACAGACCGGTCCGGCCCCCGGCGCGCAACCTGTTTCCCGGCATGGAACCCTGAACAGGGGGCGCTACGATAAAGCAACGAACAGCATGACTAGAATGTCCTGCCTGTGCCAAGATATCCTCTTGGCCGTAGGCGGAGCGTACGCGGCGCCGCCCGAAGCCGATAAACGACGCCATCATTCCAATTCGCGGGTGGGATCGCTCGCTGTCACGGAGCATGAGGATGCCATTACACGCCGCAGCGGCAATGCCTTCACAAACCGCCTTTCTGGACCGCCTGCTGATCCCGGAAGCCGCGCATTCCGATCGCGACCTGCTTCGCCGCTGCCGTCAGGCCGCCTGGTTCCTGGCGCTGCTGACGGCCTCCTTCCTTGGCTTCTTCGTCGTGCATCTGGTCATCGATGCCAGCCTCGTCGGCCCGCTCTATATCGGGCTCGGCGTACTCGGCATCGCCGCCGCGATGCCGATGCTGAAGAGCGGCGGCATGGTCGGAGCCGCCATGCATTGGGTGCTCGCCCTCAACCTCCTGATCGGCGTCGTCTACGAACTCGGCTATGGCGGGGTCGTGTCGATCTATGGCGCATGGGTGGCGGTCCTTCCGGGCTTCGCCCTCATCCTTATCGGTCAGGCGGCGTTCTGGGGTTGGCTCGTCCTCGTCCTCGGCACCATCGGGGCGATTTTTGGGCTGGCGGTGCTGGACCTGCTGCCACGGGGTGCTGCCTGGCTACCGGCGTCCAACCCGGCTTATCTGACCTTCGAAAGCGCGCTGGTGACCGCTTCGCTGGTCGTCATGACCGCCTTCCTCGTATTCCTGATGGAGGTGGAGCGGCATCGCGCCAACCGCGAGATCGAAGCGGCGCATGTGGCCCAAGTGGCGCTTGAGGGCAAGCAGGCAGCAGCAGCGGCAGCGGCCGAGCATCGGGCCGCGGAAGAACGCCGAGCCGCCCTGAGCAGCCTTGCCGACAGCTTCGAGAGCCATATCGGCACCATGATCGATGCCGTGACGGCATCGGCGCGGGAGTTGCAAGCTTCCGCGCAACACATGGCGGAAAACGCCGCCGATACCAGCACCCAGGCGAAGACCGTGGCCAATGCTTCGGCGGAAGCCTCCGGCAATGTCGAGGCGGTGGCGGCGGCGACCGAGGAGCTGGCCGCATCGGTACGGGAGATCGCCGGGCAGGTCGAGTTGTCGCGGACCGTCGCCGGGGAAGCCGATGCCGAAGCGCGGAGCACGATGGCCCTGATCGGCAGACTCGCGGATGACGTCGCCAGCATCGGCGAGATCGTGGCGCTCATCAACAACATCGCCTCGCAGACCAACCTTCTCGCCCTCAATGCCACGATCGAAGCGGCCCGCGCCGGCGAGGCCGGCAAGGGCTTCGCCGTGGTCGCGAACGAGGTGAAGAACCTCGCCAGCCAGACCGCCAGGGCCACCGGCGAGATCGGGGCGAAGATCGCCTCGGTGCAGAGCGGCACCGCCGATTCGGTGCGGGCCATGACCTCGATCAACGACGTGATCTCCCGGATGGGCGAGATCAGCGGCTCCGTCGCCTCCGCCGTCGAGGAGCAGAGCGCCGCCACCGGCGAGATCGCCCGCAATGTCGAGCAAGCGGCCGCCGGCACGAGCGCCGTCTCCTCCAGTATCGGCCGGGTGGAGATGGCGGCTCACGAGAATGGCACCGCCGCCGAGGGGATCAGCCACTCGGCCACGGAACTCGCGCGCCAGGGCGGCCTGCTCAAATCCGAGGTCGGACGTTTCCTCGGCCGGGTGCGGTAGCGAGCGGGGTAAAATCAGCTAAAGCACCGGTTCCATGATCATTGCCTGTGCTATGATATTTTCCGGCGTGTGAGTTCGCGTAACAGAGCGCCCCAACTCGCTGCCTATCGCCCTGGCCTTGGATTGCCTCCGCCAGGGCTCGACGTCAATCGGGAGAGCGAACCATGTCGCAATTCGTGTGGAAGCCGGAGTATGAGACGGGCAACGGCACCATCGACACCCAGCACAAGCAACTCGTCGAACTGGCCAACCTGCTCCACAAGGCGATTACGCGCGGCCAGGGGAAAGCCATCATCTCCGAGGCATTCCAGGCCCTGCGCCGGTACACGCACGAACACTTCACCGACGAAGAGGCGTTCTTCGAGTTGGTCGTTCACAGCGAACTTCTCGCCAAGCACAAGGCGGAGCATGTGAAACTGGCCCATGAACTTGAGGAATTGGGGGCGGAGGGTATTAGCGAGGGCATACCGGATGCCCTGGAGAAATGGGTCGAAGAACATCTGATACTTCACATGATGAAGTCCGATCAGGAGGCACTGCACGCGGCCTCGGCGACGCCCCGGTTACCGTAACGACGCCGATGTGATCCTGAATTCGATGCGATACCAACGGCCGAAAATATTGACCTGTCATCCCGAGCGAAGCGAGGGATCTGTTGCGGCTCCATCGATTCCGGTCCTGGCACGATTCGTCGCGCGGAGATCCCTCCGTGCCGATGGTCGTCGGGATGACAAGGACGGGTCAATATTTTGGCCCTTGGCACAATATTCCATAACGGCAATTCTAAAAATGCAGCGCCAGCTCAACGAAGAAGGCATTCTGCGAGGCGCCGGCCACTTCCTGTTCATTATTGCCGAATTTATTGTGCCAATACTCGTAACCGAAGCCGGCCCATAGCCGCTTCGGGTCGCCGAACAAATCGCCGATATCCATCATCAGCTTCGGATGGAGGAGGATTTCGGTCCGGCTCTGATTGCCGAAACCGTCCCGGCCTTTCGGCAGGGTGACGAGCCCGAAGCCCTCGAAATTGACGTTGCGGCTCGCAATCTGGAACGGATAGGCCCAGGCCGTCTCGAAATGCGGGGTGCTGTCGAAAGTGACGTTCCGCTTGGTGACGCCGTTATAGATGAATTCCTTCCCCCACAACAAAGCGACCTTCCAGAACCCGGGGATGTCGATATCGAAGGCGAGCCCGGCAAGCGCCAGCCGCTTCAGCGACACGAAGGTATCGTTCTTGTAATTAAGGTCGCCGCCAGCCTCGATCATAACGTCGCGAACCGGGCCGAAGGAAAAAGCCTTGGCATCCACGGTCTTGCCGAGGCTCAGATCGTGACGATAGACGGCGTAGACTTCGAACGCCCCGTTTGTGGAATTATTCGCCGGATCGGCGCTCGTCGATTTCAGGAAATCGACATTCACGAAATTCGTCCCCCACGCATAGCCATCCGCATGGGTCAGCGAAACGATGTTCTTCGGAATATCGACGGCCTTACCGGCAGCATCGCCGACACCGGGCTGATGGAAATTCGGCCCGTACCAATAGCGAAGTTCATTGGCATTCCAGTCAAAAATACCATCTGCCCTTGCCGAATGACCGAGCATAACAATACATATAATAGCAACAGCAATTCTTACCACGAGACCCCCCAGGCTTTACGTCGGCAGAGGGTGCGTTATGACCTATGATTACACGGTTACGATTTTAAGAAATTTCTGATGCGCACACGCTGTAAAAAAACTGTCATCGACCGCGTATTAATCTCCCGTTGCACCCTACTGCTCCGTGTTCTTGATTGCAGATTTGTTACATCCATTATTCCGGGAGACCACAAATGTCCAACGTCGCCATTGGCAAGAAACTACTTATTTCTTTTGGAATATTGGCGCTTATTAGCTTTATCTCTTTGGCCTTTATCCGGAATTCGGAACATCGTCTGTTGACTACCGGCGAGGGCTTGGACCGCCAGCACCGCGCCATTACCGCTTTCAAGGAAATCGAGGCCAACACCATCAACCGGCTTTCCATCGTCAACGGGGCGATTATCGCCAAGGACACGAGCCGCTACGGCAAAATCTATGAGGAGCGGACCGCCGAGGCCCGGAAATTCGTGGCCGATCTGAAGGCGCTGCTGAAGGACAATGCCGAACTGACCCAAATGGCCGAGGCGCTGGAAGAAGCGCTGACCGCCACCGAGAAGGCCGTCTATCTCGATCTTCTGGCGAAGGTCCGCGACGGTCATGTCGATGCCGCCGCGGACATCATCGCCAAGGACATCGCCTGGCCGCATCTCGAAAAGATGTTCAATGCCATGGCGGCAATGCAAAAAGTGCTGGAAGCCTCCATCGACGCCGCCAAGACGGAATTGGACGCTCACTCCAACGCGGTCGAAATCGCCATGGGCGTAGGCTTGGCCGCCATGCTCTTCAGCGGCCTGCTCCTGACCATCCTGCTGAACCGCAATATCGCGCGGCCGGTGGTCGCCGTGACCGACATCATGCGGGCGCTCGACGCCGGGCGGCTGGACGTTACCATCCCGGATTTGAAGCGGCACGACGAAATCGGGACCATGATGGATGCGCTCGACGGCTTCCATACGAAGCTGAAGGAGAATGAGCGGCTCCGTCTCGACGCCGAACGCCACACCGCCCAGGAAATCGAACGCGCCCGCGCGATGAAGAAGTCGGTTGATAGCTTCTCGGCGGATGTCGCGGTCCTGCTCGACCATATGGGCAAATCGGAATCCTCCCTGCGCGGCACGGCGACGGAGCTTTCCACCCAAGCCGCCCAGGGCCGGGAATCGGTCACGGTGGTCGCCGACGGTGCGGCTGAAGCATCGACCAATGCCGGCGGCGTTTCCGCCGCCATCGAGGAGCTTTCGGCCTCGGTCCGGGAGATTTCCGCCCGCATGTCCGAAGTGGCGTCGACCGCTTCCCAGGCCAAGAGCGAGGCATCGGACGCCATCGGCGTCGTCGGCGAGCTGACCGAAGCAGCCCGCAAGATCGGCGAAGTGATCGGCCTTATCCGCGACATCGCCAGCCAGACCAACCTTCTTGCCCTGAACGCCACCATCGAAGCGGCTCGCGCCGGCGACGCCGGAAAGGGCTTCGCCGTGGTCGCGAACGAGGTCAAATCCCTGGCGAGCCAGACCGGCAAGGCCACCGACGAGATCACCACGCTGGTCGATGCCGTGCAGTCCGCGGTGGACCGCGCGTCGACCGCCATCGACAGTGTGGTCCAGGTCATCACCCAGGTCGACGGGCTCACCGTCACCATCGCCTCGGCGGTCGAGGAGCAATCGGCGGCGACGGCGGAGATCTCGCGCAACGTTACGCAGTTCTCGGGCAGTGTCGGTATCGTCTCCGACCGGGTTCAGGGATTGCGGAGCCTCGTCGAAGAGACATCGGGATCGGCCGAATCCTTGAAAACCGCCTCCACCCGCCTGCACGACGACAGTTCGGAGCTTCACGCCACCGTCGATGGCTTCCTGAAAACGGTCAAGCAACTCGACACGAAAGCCGCTTAAACCCGTTACCGGCTTTCGAATTGGCTGGCCGCCACTATGTACCACCGCAACTCGGCGGAGTACGCCGCGGCCAGCAGGCGCGGCCTGCCGAGGACATGGACGGGCAGCGGCAGCGCTACCGCCGAACCCGGCCTCCCCACGGCTTCCCGAAGTGTTCGCCGTACAGCGTCCTGGCTTGCGGCATCGGCAAGCAGGTCATAGACGGTCCGAAGCCGTTTCGTGATGTCCGAGACCGCATTGAACGTGATCATGCGCGAATCCGGGTGGAGGATGATGACCCCATCGGCGTTCAGCACCATGAGCTCGATGCCGTTTGAACCATCGGCGACGAAATCGCGGAGGAAATGCGTGAGGTCGAGGCCCGTCCCCGCCGCCGCCAGCTTCCGGTCGCCGTCGCGCACGACGATGTTGAACCAGACCTTGCTGATGCCGAGGGTGACATCGGTATCGACATTGACCTCGTAATCCTCGGTGTCGCGCATCATGTTGAAGAACCAGGCGCTGCTCGCCGGGTCGGAGGCATCCAGCCGATTGCGGGGAGCCTCACTCTCCGTCAGCCCGTCATCCTGATAATAATGGTCGAGAGTCGCGCGCTCGACGACGAACCACGCGTGGTCGCGGGCTTGGCTCCGGGAGCTTTTGGCCTCGGCCAGGAAGCGCCGGCGCTTGGCGGGATTGCCGGAATCGAGCAGCCACTGCCGCAGGGAATCGAGCCGGGCGAAACGGCGAGCCAATGCCAGCTCCTCCGTGACCGGCTGAAGTATCCTTCTGAAATTCTGCTCGGTGGCCACACGGAGGCGTTCGAGCCTTTCTCGTTCAATAGCACCCTCCCACTCCGTCCAGCCCAGCACCGCCGCGAGGGGCAGCGCGGTGAAGAGAGCGGTCAGCGCGATCCTTCTCCCGAACTCCGCCGACATCGTAATTCCTTGTTCGGCGCGGCCAAGAAGCCGGCACATAACCCCACCCGGAACGGACACCAAAGGTCTATGTCCCTGGCGATTTGCCGCTTCTATAGATTTTTCGGCAATCGAATTCAACCCGCATTCACGCGTTCATAATGTTCATGCCGGGAATAGCAGTGTCATTTAACGGTAACGGAATGCGTTATATTTTCTTCCCTGTCTGCCTGTTAAGCTAATCGTTTCTTAGAGGAAACAATGCCGGATAGCGTCTCCACCATCATAGTCCGCCCTTCGACCGAGGCCGATGTGCCGGCGATGCTCGCCATCTATATTCATCACATCCAGCACGGGGTCGGGGGCTATGAATTGGAGCCGCTTCATCCCGAGGATCTGAAACGGCGGCGCAAGAACATGCAGAAGCACCGGCTTCCGCATCTGGTCGCGGAATGGGAAGGGGTGATCGTCGGCTATGCCTATGCGGTGCTGTTCCGCAAGCGGCCCGCCTATCGCTATGCGGTGAAGCACTCGATCTATGTGCATCAGAACCATCTGCATGCGGGCGTCGGGCGCCGGCTGCTCCCGGCCCTGATCACCGCCTGCGAGGAGGCCGGCTACCGGCAGATGATCGCCTATATCGACGCCGCCAACGAGCCCTCGAAGCATCTCCACGAGGCGTTCGGGTTCCATCAGGCCGGCTACCTGCCCGGCGTCGGCTTCAAATTCGGGCGCTGGACCGACAGCATCATCATGCAGCGCGCCCTCGGCGCCGGAAGCTCGGCACCGCCCGACGAGCGCCCGGCTGCGGGTGTCACCATCAACTAGGCATTACGGCGCGGCCGTCACATAAGTATAGAAACGGACTTGGCCATCCGCTTCGATTTCCCGGAACACGCCCTGGATTTCGGACTCGAAGCCGGGGAACAGATTGGCGCTGCGCTCGAAAAGCAGCAGATAATCGATCATCGGCTTGGCCCGCTCGTCCAGCAATTCACCGGGGACGATGGTGGCGATACCCGGCGGGTAGACGACGAAAAGCGTCGTGGCGACGTAGCCATAGACCTGATCGATCGGCAGATACCGGACATTGTTGCGGACGAGCTGCCTTGCCGCTTCGTGCGGCGGCATCACCATGTGGGGCAGATGCTGGGGCCGGAACTGGAGGCGCTGCAGGGTGCTGGTGCCGTTATCCCGGTGGAAGCGGTGCAAATCGCCGCAAAGATCGCGGAGGCGAACGCCGGTATAGCGCTTCGGGCGGGCGCGCACGAAGTCCGGGATGACATCCTCCAGCAGCGCGTTGTCGTCATGATAGCGCTTGAAGGCGACAAGCGCGCTCAACAGCGTGCCGGCCTTGCTCGATTCGACGCCCGGCGTCAGCAGGAACAGCAGGGAATTGAGATCGTTCTTTTCCGGAACGATCCGGTTCTCGCGAAGATACTGCGCCACGATCGGCGCCGGGATCCCGTGTTCCTCATAGGCGCCGGTGCGGCGGTCGAAGCCCGGCGTCAACAGCGTCAGCTTATTGGGATCGGTGATCGCATAATTCGGCGCCACATGCCTGAAGCCGTGCCAGGCCGCACCGGGCGTCAGCTCCCAATAACGCGGGTCCGAGGCCAGCGCATCAGCGGAGACGTCTTCCCAAGGGATTTCCCGCGCGGGTTGGTCCGGATCGCTGTTGGAAATAGTGACCTGATCGGCGACGAAGGGATCGAAGAACCAGCGGCGGGCCGGATCCGGTTCCTTGTCCACGAATTCCCGGCCTATGGCCCGGATCTTCTTGCGGATCTCGATGCCGAGCCGGATCGTGTCGTCCCAGAGGACTTGGCCCGAACGTCCCTTCATCATCTGCGCGCCGACATCGAGCGACGCGAAAAGCGGATAGAAGGGCGAGGTCGAGGCGTGGATGAGGAAAGTCTCGTTGAAGCGGCGATGCTCGACCCGCCGGCTCTGCCCACGGATATGACTGTCGCGGACATGGATTTGCGACGCCTGCGAGAAGCCCGCGAGCTGCTTATGCGTCGATTGGGTGGAATAGATGCCCGGTTGTCCGGGGCCGAGATTTTCCAGCCCCATCGCGAAGCGGCCCGCGAACAGGGGATGGAACTTCAGGAACCCGGCCCAAGCCTCGTCGAACAGGATGTAATCGCAGAGCGGCCCGATCTTCGCGAGGATCATCTCGGCGTTGTAGATGGTGCCGTCATAGGTGCATTGCTCGATGACGGCGACGCGGAAGGGCCTTTCCCGCTTCCAGGCATCCTTGTCGGTGACCAGCGGATTGTTCCGGATCTTCTCGCGGATCCGCGCCTCGTCGAGCGCTTCGAAATCCATCGGGCCGATCATGCCCTGGGCGTTGCGGTCCGTCTCCAGGAAGATCGGGATGCCCCCGGCCAGGAGCAAGGCGCCATGATGGGCGGCTTTGTGGTTGTTGCGGTCGCAGAGGACCAGATCATCCTGCGCCACCAGGGCGGAAAGCACGATCTTGTTGGAGGCGGAAGTGCCGTTCAGGACGAAATAAGTCCGCTCGGCGCCGAAGATTTTCGCCGCCTCCTTCTGGGCCCGGAGTGCTGGCCCCTCATGCACCAGGAGGTCGCCAAGCTCGATCACCGAATTGTCGAGATCGTCGCGGAACACCGCCTCGCCGAGATGCTCCACGAAGATCCGGCCGATGGGGCTGCGGTTGTAGAACATGCCGCCGTTGTGGCCGGGGCAGGTCCAGAGCTGGTTGCCCGCCTCGGCGTAATCGACCAGCGCGCCGAAGAAGGGCGTCTTCAGCGTTTCCGCATAGGCCTTGAGGCGGCTGACGAGGTTCTTCGCTATGAATTCCGGGGTTTCCTCCGCCAGGAAGACATAGCCGTCGACATGGTCCATGACCTCGACCGGCACGTCTTCCAGCCTTTTCCGGCGCACCAGCAGGATGATCGGCATCTCCAGGCCACGGCTCCGGACATAGGTCATGAGCGCGACCATCTTGCCGTCGATGCCCTTCTTGCCCCAATCGACGATCATGCAGCCGATGGCCGCGTCGGTCTTGATGGCAAGCTCGGCATCCTCGGCGCGCCGGGCCTTCACGACCTCGAAGCCGAGCTTTTCCACCGCCGCGACAATCTGCTGGAGACGCGTCCCTTCGAGTTCGTCGGAATCGAAGGCGGGCGCGCAAACCAGAAAGGTGAAGCGGCGGAAAAAATCCATTAAGGCAACTCCAGGCAGGGCATCATTTCCCAATGCCCCGGCAGGGCATCGTTCCGTAACGCCAAAACCTACCAAGAGATTATGACACTTATGGGACAGAGGTGCCGGAGATGGCGAGAACGCGTCAGATAAAGTGAAAGACATTTTAAATCAGGACAAGGGATATCCCGGTTTGATATTAACAAGCGCAAACTGTTTCACGTTGAACCCGTCACCTTCACTCTCTCGGAAAAACGATGCCGGGCTCACAGATGAGGACACAGTGGATGGGCGGGCTGGCAAACCGCCTGATCTATGCGGCACTGGGCCTGCTTACGGCTGCCGGCATCATTACCATCGGCTATCGCTATTCCTCGGAACTCGTCATCGCCCAGCGTGGTCTCGAGGACGATTCCAGGGCGAGAGCGGCCGCCCTCGACCAGAGCATGCGCTCGGTGCAGAGGACGCTCGAATCCGTGGCCGGCGAGATCAATCAGGAATTCAGCGCCCAGGAATACGTCACCAAGCAGCCGATCCCGGCGCCGCTGATCTCAAGGCTTCTGCGCACCGCCTTCAACGCCCGCAGCGCCCAGGAACTCTCGGCATTCTATTTCGAAAAGGAAAAATTGCGGATTCGAATCCCCGAGAACGGATTGGAAACTGAAAAGACCGGTGCCGCCATCCCCGACGCGCCGAAATCGGAGGTTCGGCGGTCCCGCTGGACCCAAACCTACCAGCAGGGCGATTCGGACTGGCTGGTTTCCTGCCTCGCCACCATCGGCTCCGGGCCGGGCGCCGGCCTGCTCCATGCCAAAGTGCAATTGGCCGATCTCTGGAAATATACCTTCCCCCTGCATACGGTTGAGTCGACGGTGAGCCTGGTGGATGCCGCCGGAAAATTCCTGGTCGATGGCGAGGGGAAACTGGCGGTCGGGACTCCGCTCGCGCTCGTCCGCGCTGAAACCGTTCCCGGAACGGCTTCGCTGGCCAAGAACATCGAGTTGAACGCCCTGGCCGGGGAAGTCCAGCGTTTCGGTGAATTCTACGTGGCGGCTCAACGTATCGACACCACCGGTTGGTTCCTGGTTTCCGAGGTGCCCGTGCGCGCCTTGCGGGCCGAGGCGATTTCGGAGACCACGCAGCTTGGCGCCATTGTGGCCGCGATCCTGGCCTGCCTCTGGGCGGGTTTCATCGTGCTCGAAGTCCGGGTGCTGCGCCCCGGGCAGGCGGCGGGTGCCCGGCTGGTGGAAACGCTGAATAACCTTCAGGTCACCTTCACCAGCGTCAGCGAAGGCATTGCCCTGACCGACGAGGCCGGCCATGTTATCGCCGCCAATGACCGCTTCGAATCGCTTCTCGGACTACCCGAGGGCGGCCTCCGTGCCGGCGGCGCCCTTCCCGCCTTCTGGAATTCCGGCGGCGCCGATGGGGCTCCCTTTACTTCCGGCGAAGACACCTCGGTTTGCCAATTCCTCGGCCCGGAGGGACGATGGCTGGAAGCGAAGCGGCGCGAATGGCGGCGCGCGGGCCATCACGGCTCGGCCATCATCCTCAGCGACATCACCGAGCGGCGCCTCTCGCGGGAACGGCTCGAGGCCTCCAAACGAGAGGCTGAAGAATCGCTTTCCCGGCTGCAGCAAGCGCAAAACCAACTGGTCGAGGCCGAAAAGCTCGCGGCACTGGGCGCCCTGGTGGCCGGGGTGGCGCATGAGATCAACACCCCGATCGGCGTGGCCGTCAGTGCGGCCAGCACCTTGACCGACCGGACCGACCGCTTCCTCAAGGAGATTGAGGCCGGTGCCTTGCGGCGCTCCTCGCTCGACACCTTTTCCACGACCCTGCGGGAGTCGGTGGACCTGCTTCAGCGCAATCTCTTCCGCGCCAGCGAACTCATTACCAATTTCAAACAGGTCGCCGTCGACCGGACCAGTTGCCAGCGCCGTGGCTTCGATCTTCAGGAGGTGGTGAAGGAAACGCTGATGACGCTGAACCCGGTCATCCGGAAGGCGTCGGTGACGATCGATACGGATATTCCTTCCGGCATCATCATGGACGGCTATCCGGGGCCGCTCGGCCAGATCGTCACGAACTTCGTGACCAATGCGATCATGCATGCCTTCGAGGGCCGGGGACGCGGGCGGATCGAACTGGTGGCGCAATCCTTTGACGGCAAGGTCGTCCTGCAATGCCGCGACGACGGCGTCGGCATGCAGCCCGACATCCTCCGCCATGCTTTCGACCCCTTTTTCACGACCAAACTGGGGAAAGGCGGCTCGGGACTGGGCCTGCACATCGTCTATACCCTCATCACCAGCCTGATGGGCGGCGAGATCGGCATCGACAGCCGGCCCGGCGGCGGGACGATCATTACCATCACCTTGCCGCTTACGGCCCCGGCAGTCTCGGCAGCCGAAACATGACCACTTTCCAAAAGTGCAATAAAGAAAATATTTAGCTAAATTCAATGAGACAAAAATTATTACAGTATCATTACAGTCGATGGTGATTCATTTTTATAAATATCGTTGATTTAAATTTACTAGAATGCTTAGTTACAATCACCTTCTCTTGACGTTGTGGATTTGGAGCTAATCGATGTCCGGGGACCTTGGGGAAGACCTCATCACCATCGTCGACGATCCGGAGGAGGCGCTTCCGGGACATGAGCCCTGGCGGCTTCTGGTGGTCGATGACGACGAGGAAGTCCATATCGCCACGCGGCTGGCGCTCGGGGACATGCAATATGCCGGGCGCAGCCTGCGTATCGAATCATGCCATTCCGGCCTTGAAGCCTTCGAATATCTGAAGGGCGCGCAGGATGTTGCCTGCATTCTCCTCGACGTGGTGATGGAGAATGAGCATGCGGGGCTCGACCTCGTCCGTGAGATTCGCGAGGTTCTGAACAATCATCAGATCAGGATCATTCTCCGGACCGGACAACCCGGCTATGCGCCCGAACTCGAAGTCATCCGCAGCTACGACATCAACGACTACAAGGCCAAGACCGAACTGACCGTGACGCGGCTGATGGCCTGCGTTCTGACGGCACTCCGCTCCTACGACCAGATGATGACCATCGAGGAGCACCGGCGCGGCCTCGAAATGGTCATCCATTCTTCGGCCAATCTGTTCAGCAAGCGGAACCTCATGGATTTCGGCGCCGGCGTGCTGACGCAGCTGGCGGCCCAGCTCGGCGTATCGCGGGAAGGGCTCATCTGCACGGGCGTCGAGAATGGCGAGCCCATCATCGTTGCCGCGGCGGGCGCCTTCGCCCCCTATACCCGCCATCCCCTCGCCGAACTCGGGCAACCGCGGATCGAAGCGGCCATCGCCAAAGCGTTCAAGGCGGGCGCCAATGTCTTCACGGACGACTACACCGTCTTCTATCTCAATTCGGAGGCCTGCCGGGCCGGTGCGATCTTCATCCAGGGCAGCAGCGCCGAAATCGATCGCCAGCGGCGCCTGATCGAGCTTTTCGCCCAGAACATCGCCCTCGGCTTCGAGACCGCGCAGCTCATGGAGCGGCTCAGCGACACCGCCTTCACCGACGCCGTGACCGGGCTGAAAAGCCGTGCGGGCTTCATCCAGATGGTGGAGCACACCCTGCCCCACCCCAATCATCCCGGCCAGAATCTGATGGTGCTCGTCCTCGACATCGATCATTTCAACATGATCTCCGAGAGGCTGGGCTTTCATGCCGGCGACGACCTCTTGAAGGGGATCGCGGACAAGTTCCGCGCGGCCTTCCCCGAAGCCGTGGCGATCGGCCGGCTCGCTGGCGACGCCTTCGGCCTTGCCCTTCCTGAAGAGATGATCGCAACGATCGCGGAACGCACGGAAAAAGCCTTCGAAACGCCGATCGTCTTCTCGGGGATCGAGACCACGATCAGCCTGACCGGCGGCTTTTCGCTCTCGAGCTGGCATACCGACCCCCATGGCGAACTCCTGGTCCGCCAAGCCTCGCTGGCGATGAAGGAAGCCAAGAAGCAGGCGCGTGGCCGCATTATCGCCTATGACATTGCTCTCGAAAAACAGAGCGACGTCCAGATGGCGCTGATCTCCGATCTGCGCCGCGGATTGCGCGACGGCGAGTTGATCCTCCACTACCAGCCGAAGGTAGACCTTGCCACCGGCAAGGGCATCGGAGTGGAGGCATTGGTGCGCTGGCAATCTGGCCGGCGCGGCTTGGTCTTCCCGGGCAGCTTCATCGAAGCCGCCGAGGTCAGCGGCCTGATCATCCCGCTCGGCCGGACGGTCTTCGAGAACGCACTCAAGCAGCGTCAGGCCTGGCTCCAGCAAAAGCTCGACGTTTCCGTCGCCGTCAATGTGTCCGCCGTTCAGATTCATCAGCACGACTTCCTCGAAGCCGTCGATGGAATGCTCGGTTCCGCCAGAGCGGACGCCGCCGGCATCGAGATCGAGGTCACCGAGAGCTGCTTCCTCGGCTCGGACGACCGGATTTTCCACTATCTCGAAGCCCTGCGGAAACGTGGCTTCAGCCTCGCCCTGGACGATTTCGGCACCGGCTATTCGTCGCTGAGCTCGGTCCACCGCATGCCGCTATCGACCATCAAGATCGACCGGAGCTTCGTCACCGATGTCACCGAATCCCACCGCTCCCAGGTTCTGGTTGCGGCGATCGTCAACGTCGCGCAGTCCATGGGCGCCAAGGTGGTGGCCGAAGGCATCGAGACCGAGGCCCAGGCCAAAATGCTGCGGGAACTGGGCGTGCCTTACGGCCAGGGCTATTTCTTCGGCAAGCCGATGTCCGCCGCCGATTTGACGGAATGGTGGCACCGGACCGGCTCCGCCGGCTGAGGCCGAACCGTCAATATCGAAGCGTCGCCGTTAGATAGGCCCGGCGTTCGCTGCGCAGTCCCGTGTTCAGGGTCTCCCGATTGGCGTTGAGCTGCTCCCCGCTCGCCGCCAGGGTCAGCGCATCGGTCACCGCATAGGCGACGCGGCCGCCGAGGACGACATGATTGTCGATTCCCTGCACCTGCAGGCCCTGCCCATAGCCGGTGTTGCGGAACGTCCGGTAGCCGCTGGTGAAGCGGCCGCGCAGATCGGCCTCCCACGGCCCCGCCGCATAGCCGAAGCCCAGACTGACCGTGGCAAAGGGCGTGCTCTGATCGAAGGAATAGATCCCGACCCGGCCCGGTATGGGTGCTGTCCCCATGTTCTCGTTGCTGTCGTCGAGCAGGATGAAGCTTGAATTGGCCTGCCAATGCCAGGAGGAGCTGAGTTTGCCCGCGCCGGAGAGTTCGAGCCCCATCGCATGGCTGTTGGCGTTGTTCAGGAACGCGGCCTGGATGACATAGGGCGTCGTCGCGAGCGCGACGCCGGCGGGGTTGCCGGTCAGCATATTGCGATTGATCTGATAGAAAGCCGCCAACTTGGCATTGGCGTCGAGTTCGGTGAAGTCATGGGCGAAAGCCAACTCGTAATTATCGACGCGCACGGGCTGGAGGCTTGGCAGCCCCGTCTGCACCCCGACAACGGCACCCGAAGTGTTGAAGGCAGGGAGAAGCAAGGCGCCGAAGCCGAGCAGGCTCGGCAGTTGCATGCCCCGTCCCGCGGTCAAGGTGACCGTGTCCGCCGCGCTTACCTTGTAGACGGCACCGGAATTATAGGTGAAGGCGGTGATGGCGCGCCGGTTGTAGTCGTCATTGGTGATGCCGAGTCCGGCAATCGTGGTGCCGCTGCGATCGAGCATCAGATGATCGGCACGCACGGCGTTGGTCAGCGAGAAGCTCTTGGAAATGCGCCAATCCCACATACCGCCGCCGGCGAAGACATCGTAGCCCACATTGCCGCCCGGCAAGGGGCTGGTGTTGACATCATTGCGGCGGTATTCGCCCGACAGGCGGAAACTATGCGCGCCGCCGATCTGGAACAGGTCGCTCAACTGCGCCACCGTCACCTGCTGACGGTAATCGAGCCGGATCGCCGGATTGTTTCCGGAGGTGATGTCCAGGAAACTGCGCTCGTCGAGCAGATTGGTATAGATGTCGGCGCTCAAGATCCCGAAATCGGTACTCGCCGCGACATTGCCTTTGATCGAACGGATGCGTTCCGTTACCGCGGAATAGTAGTTCTGGGGAACCAGATTGTTTTCGGCGGAATTGACCGCCGAAGCTTCGAGGCCGAGTTCGACATTCGGCAATATCTTGCCCCGCATATCGAGGTTTATTTTTCCGCTGTCCGGACTGACCTTGTTCTGAAATTCGTTCCGTTGCGTCAGCCTCGCATCGTCGTGGAAATCGCGGGCGCTGTCGCCCCCGCCCGACAGGCGGAAACCGAAGCCGTCCTGCCTTACTGTGGCCACGGCACCGCCTTCCTTATAGGCCTGCGTGCCGCCCCGGATTTCGGCAATTCCGACATCGTCCCGCATCGGATCATAGGTGATGATGTTGATGACGCCGGAAGCGGCGTTGAAGCCGAACAAGGCTGAATTCGGACCGCGCACGATCTCGATCTGGCGGATCTCGCTCAACTGCACCGGCAGCGCGTTCCACTGCGTATAGCCGAACTGATCGAGATAGACCTGACGGCCATTGACCAGGACCAGAAGACGGGCGTTCAAGCCGGTATTGTAACCGCGAATCCCGATATCGGCCGATCCAAGGCTACTGCGTTTAATATTGACTCCAGCGTAGTTGGCAAGAATGTCCGGAAGATCGGTGGCGCCGGTGCGGCGGATATCGTCGGCGGAAATGATTTCCATGTCGATCGGAACTTCGGATTCCTTTTGCGGCTTGCCGGTCGCCGAAGTGGTTACCTTCTCTCCGAACAGGGCCTCAAGCTCACCGTAATCGATGGTCTGGGCCAAGGCGGCCCCCCCGGAAAGCAGCGCCGTCAGCAGGAAGGCGATGGGAAGGAACGGGCTTCTCATGTCAAAGCTGGGTGATCAGCATTTTGAAGGCGGCGTCGAAGGTCACGCCGGTGGCGTCGGCGGAGGCGCGATTGACCATGATCTCCACTTTCGGGGCGGTGCGGATGCCGAGCGCGCAATACCCGGCCTCGACCTGGGCCACGTCGAAGGTGCCGCAAAGGATCTTTTGCGTGCGGACCACCGCCGAGACCTTGGCCACCGCCGCCCCAAGGCCGGAGGTCAGGAAGCAGACCTCGAAGCCCTGAACGGTTTCGAACTCGCTCACCGTCACCAGGATCGGCACGAAAATCCGGCCGCCGCTCCTGATGCCCCGTCCGACGGCATCGCGAAGGGCAGCGGCGTCCTTCGCCGACTCCTCGACCGCCGGATCATAGACAACAGCAAGCTTCAGCTCGCCCTGGGGCAGGCTTTCGACAAAGCCGAAGGCGCGGCAAAGCATCTGGATGCCCGACGGCATGCCGTCGGCAAAACCTGTTTGCGCAATAAATGCAATAAATAAGGCGAGGCAGGCTGCCGCCACGCCCCTCCAAGCTTTACGCCCCAAAAGCCTAACCCCTAAAAAACCTAACCCCAGAAGCCTGATGATGTCAGGCGGCATTGCGGATATGGGCGACAAAGCCGTTGACCTCGCTCTGAAGCTCTCCCGCTTCGTGGCTTAGTTCCGAGGCGGCGGTCAGAACGCCCTTGGCCGCGGAACCGGATTTGCCGGCAGTCTCGTCGACGACGGCAATGGTCGTGGAGACCTGATGAGCGCCCGTCGCCGCATGCTCGATATTGCGGGAGATTTCGCGGGTCGCCGCCTCCTGTTCATGAATCGCGGCGGCAATCGCGGTGGCGATCTGGTTTACCTCGCCGATCGTCGTCCGGATGCTGTGGATCACCTCCGCCGTGGCGGCGGCGACGTTGCGGACGCTGGCAACCTGAGCCTCGATGTCCTCGGTGGCTTTGGCGGTCTGGCTGGCCAGGGATTTGACCTCCCCCGCGACGACTGCGAAGCCCTTGCCGGCTTCCCCGGCCCGGGCCGCCTCGATCGTGGCGTTGAGGGCCAGCAAATTGGTCTGGGAGGCGATCGCGGTTATCAGTTCCACCACTTGGCCAATTCGGTGCGCCGCTTCGGTCAGGCTCGCGACCTGGGTATTGGCATCGTCGGCCTCCCTCACCGCCTTGTCAGAAATCGTGGCGGAGCGCGTGACCTGCCGGGTGATCTCCTCAATGGAGCTCGACAATTCGGCCGAGGCCGCGGCCACGGTCTGGACATTCGAGGTGACGGTGTCGGCGGCAAGCGAGACGGTCGATACCTGCTCGCTCGTGGTATGGGCGATCCCGCTCAGGGAGCGGGCCGATTGCTCCAACCCGTCGCACTGCGCCTTCATCTGGACGACCAACCGCGAAACCGAGGCTTCAAGCCGGTCGGCGAGTTCGATTTCCCCCTGGCGCCGGTCTTCCTCGGCTTTGCGCTTCAGCGTCTCCTGTTCGGTGGCCAGACGCTGCATTTCCAGGGAATTGTTGCGGAAGGTTCCCATCGCGCGGGCCAGGAGGCCGATCTCGTCGCCGCGCCCGGTGTCGGTGACGGCGATATTCGTGTCGCCCTGGGCCAGCCTGCCCATGGCATCCGTCAGCCGCGCCAGGGGAACGGTGATGCCCTTGCCGATGACGAAGGTCACGGCCAGCACCACGGAAGCGATCAGCAGCCCGATCACCCCGAGCGTCATCGCATTGGAGAAGGCGACGGCATCGACATCATCGACATAGATGCCGGTGCCGACCACCCAGCCCCAGGATTTGAACTGCTTCACATAGGCGATCTTCGGCGAATTCTGCTCCGTCGAATTTGGTCGCCGCCCAGCATAGGCCATAAGGCCGGCGCCCTGGGCCTTGGCCGTTTCGACGAAGCGGGCATAGATGGCAACGCCGTTCGGATCCTTCATGGCCAGCATGCTGGCCCCGATTTCCTGCGGCCGGAACGGATGCATCAGCAGCACGCCGGCAAGATCGTTGACCCAGACATAGTTGTCGCCGTCATAGCGGATCAGCGCCAGCGTATCGAGGGCCTGCTTCTTGGCGGCATCCTCCGTCAATTCGCCCTTCTGGGCGCGGTCGTAATAGCCGGCGATGATGCTGGAGGCGCCGTCGACGAGTTGCTGCACCTGGGTCATGCGGTCGGCCATGAGATTGTCGCGCAGGCGCTGGACCCCGACCGCGCCCACGGCCACCATGCCGAGGAACGAGGCGATGGTAAGAAGCAGGAGCCGCTGCCGAATTTTCGGGGACTTCATCGCATACCTCACGCAAGGGTTGCCGGCTTTAGCGACCAATGAAGCTGAAAGTAACCAACCTCCAAGTCTCTCCAGCGACGCTTCCACGACGGATTTGTGATGAAATCGGCGTAATAAAAATGACGCGGAAAGAAGCTAAACGATCTTGTGTCCCGGCGGTCCCCGCCGATGCGGAGACAGGATGACTGCAGCAACCGTAAGCCTTGGTCTGGCCTTATGCCTCTTGTGCCTGCCGCATCCCAGGCAAGCGTCGGCCGAGGCGTCTTCCGGAACCGCCGCTTCCGCAAAAGACGGCGGCCGGGGCACGCCCGAGGAAGCAAAGGCTTTGCTCGATCGAGGTGCCGCCCATGCTGCCAAGGTCGGGTTCGATCAGGCGAAAAAGGATTTCGCCGATCTTTCCGGCCCCTTCATCGACCGCGATCTCTACATTTTCTGCATCGGCGCCGATGGCCGCGTCGCCTCGCATCCGCGCATTCCAGCCCTTGTCGGCCTCAACGAGATCACGCTCCGCGACTCCAACGGCAAGAAATTCGGCCTTGAGCTGGTCACGAAGACGCGGGCCGAGGGATCGGCTTCGGTGGAATATACTTGGCCCCACCCTGTCTCCCGCAAGTTCGAGCCGAAGGTTACCTTCGGACGGCTTATCGGGGACGAGGTCTGCGCCGCCGGCGCCTATCTGCGGCGCTAAGGGACGGTCATGCTGCGCCGCTGGCTGCATAACCGCCCTGTCGCCCTGCAAGTGGCCCTGCCGCAGATCCTGGTGGCGCTATTCCTCGGACTTGTCGTTATCGACACGGCCACGAGCCTCTTGTCCCTCCGCAGCCAGTTCAAGGATCTGGAGGCACGCTCCTTCAACTTGCTGAGCGAAAACGCCGCCACGATCCAGCGCGTGCAGAGCTTCCAAATCGATGTCTTCCAGCTGGTCCTCACCGCGACGAATGAACTCGATCCGGACAAGCTCACCCGCCTGACCGGTGCCGTAAAATCCGATTTGCCGCTGGTGGAGACTAGGCTTCAAGCCCAGGCCGACCTACTGGCGGCCCTGCCGGAAGGGCGTGACGAAGCCTTGGCACTCCGGGCCAGCATCGCCGAATATCGCGAACAGATCGGCAACCTCTCGATCCTGATCGCCGCCACCCCGGTCGCCGCCGTCGTCGGCCTGGTCGGTGCCGAGCAGGTCAGCCGCGCGATTCTGGATAGCCTCGACCATATAAGGGCGCTGGCCCATCGCAACTGGGACCACGACGCCGCCTATCTGGAGAACCACATTCAGGCATCGCTGACGCGGTTCATCGTGGTCAGTCTCGCCGCCGTCGCGGGGGGATTCCTGGTCAGCCTGCTGATTTCCGGGAATCTGATCCTGGCGGTGCGGAGCCTCACCGGCGCCATGGGGCGGCTCGCGAAAGGCGACACCCGCCTCGACATCCCCGGCATTTCGCAGAAAGACGAGATCGGCGGCATGGCCCGGGCCGTATCGGTGTTCAAGGAGAACTTGATCCGCATCGCCTCGATGCGCGAGGACGAGGCCCGTTCGGCCACCGCATTACGCCAGGAACGGGACCGCGCCGAGCAGGCGCTGGAGAAGTTCCGCCTTGCCCAGGAGCAGCTTATCGCTTCGGAAAAACTGGCCTCCCTAGGCTCGCTGGTGGCCGGGATGGCGCATGAGGTCAACACGCCCATCGGCGTCGGCGTCACCATCGCCAGCACACTGGTCGAAAAGACGAGAGCCTTCCGCCAGTCCATCGAAACCGGCCAGATCCGGAAATCGGTCCTCGACCAATACGCCGCCAGCACGGATGAGGGCTGCGGCGTGTTGCTGAGAAACCTGGAACGCGCCCATGAGCTTATCACCGGCTTCCAGCAGCTCGCCACGGATCAGACCAGCAGCCACCGCCGTGCCTTCAAGCTCGATGAGGTGGCCGAGAGCGTGCGCATCAGCATGTATCCGATGATGAAACACAGCAGCCACAGGCTGGAGACGGACATTCCCGCATCGCTGCCCGCGCTCGACAGCTATCCAGGGCCACTCGCCCAGATCCTGACCAACCTCATCACCAATGCGCTTGCCCACGCCTTTGAAAACCGCGAGGGCGGGACGATGCGCCTTACCGCCCAAGCCCTCGGCACCGGCGAAGACGAAACGATCCGTATCCTCTTCAGCGATGACGGCCTCGGCATGGAAGACCGGATCCGGCGCCGGGTCTTCGAGCCCTTCTTTACCACCAAGCTCGGAAAAGGCGGCTCCGGACTCGGCCTCAACATCACCTACAACCTCGTGACCGGACTCCTCGGCGGGAAGATCGAAGTCGAGAGCGAGCCCAAGCGCGGCACCGTTTTCCGGATCGAACTGCCGGTCACGGCGCCGGATCAGGCGGCGGTCATGCCGCCCGCATCTCGCTAAGGAACCGCTCGACCGCGCCCTTCAAGGTCTTTGCTTCCTCGGTGAGGTCGTTGGCGACCACGGCCATATCGACCGCCATGCCACGGGTCGAAACCGCGCAATCGGCAACCTGGACGATGTTACGGGTAACGTCGTCATTCGCCCCCGCGACTTCCTCGATGCTCCGGGAGATCTCCTTCGTCGTCGCGACCTGCTCTTCGATCGCGGCGGCAATGGCGACAGCGGCGGATTCGACATCCTTCACCGCGCCAATGAGCTGCTCGATCGCCTCGCCGCCGTCATGGGCTTCCTTCTGGATGTCCCCGATCATGTCGCCGATCTCCTCCGTTGCCCGGCGCGTCTGGCCGGCGAGGCTCTTGACCTCGTTGGCGACCACGGCGAAGCCCTTGCCGGCATCGCCCGCGCGGGCGGCTTCGATCGTGGCGTTGAGCGCCAGGAGGTTGGTCTGGGATGCGATGTCCTCGATCAGCTTGATGGCCGAGCCGATGCGTTCGGCTGCGGCATTCAGATCCCGGTAGCGCGCGGCTGCGGTCTGCACCCGCTCGCCCACCGTATTCGCGTTCGCGGCGACGCTTCCAGCCTGACGCGACACTTCGGTGATGGCGTAGTCGAGCTCCGAGCCCGCCGCCGCCACCGTCTGCACATTGGCCGAAACTTCCTGCGCCGCCGAAGACACGGCACCGCCAAGCTGTCCCGTCTCCTCCGCCGAAGCCTTCATCCGCTCCGACGAATTGCTGACCTGCCCGACCACGGTCCCGACCTTGCCGAGAAGCCGGTTGACCATGCCGTCGAAATCCCGGGTGATCTCCTCCCGCCGGCGGTGGCGCTCAAGCTCGCTCAGCGCCTTGGCTTTGACCTCTTCCTCAAGCCGCTCCGCCTTGATCAGCCCATCCTTGAAAATCGCCACGGACCGCGCCATTTCGCCGATTTCGTCGCGGTTGCCGGTGAAGGGAACCTCGATGCGGCGGTTTCCGGAAGCCATCGCCGCCATCACTTCGGTGACGGCTTTGATCGGCCGGATCAGAGACCGTGCAATCAGCAGCGAGACCACGAGCGAGACCGAGACGGCGACGAGGAGCAGCGTGCCCACCATTGTGGCGAGCCGGTTCCTGGTCTCCTCCATCGCGGTTTGCGATTGCCCCACGCCTTTATTGGCAAAATCGTCGAGCCGGTCGAAGGCGGGGGCGAAACCGTCATAGATCGCCGACAGGCCGGCAATGGAAGTACGGATTTTCTGATCGATCTCCACCAGCTTGCGCAGCCCGTCCATATAGGATTCAAGCGCCGCCCCGATCGAGGCCTTCTTGTCGGCGGGCAGAGCCGAGCCATGCAGATAAGGGACCGTCAGCCGGTACTCATCTTCGGATTTCTGCAGATATTCCAGCTTGGCCCGCAGCAGGTAATCCTTTTCATGCCGGCGAAGCTGGAGCAGATGGTTGAGAAGCGTGAGATCCTGAACGCCGGAGAGCGTGCCTTCCACGGCATGCGCCTTATCCCGGAAGGCGCCTTGAATGCCGTGGTTCTCGTCGATGCCGATCGTCTCGATATCGTTCCGCAGTGCGGCAAACGCCATCATGTAGGAATCGACGCCCTTGCCCACCGCTTCGATATCCGCCCGCGCCGGCAGGGCTTCCGGAATCACCAGGAATTTCGCCAGGAGCGGCTGAACCAGATCCGCGTTCTTTTGCGCCATGCCGGCATATTTCATCTCATGATTGAGGATGAAATCCTCGGCCCGGCGATGCGCCTCCTTCGACGACAATTCCACGTCGCGGCTCAGGACGGCGATTTCGAAATAGTTCTGCGTATGGCCGCTGGCGGTGCCGTATTCCGAGGCGCCCCAAAAACCGATTCCGCAGAGAAGCAACGCCAGGAAGATGCCGAGCCCGGACAGAACGATGATCCGGCCACGGATGCTCAATTGCGCGATCATCCCGAACATATACCTCTCCTTACAATAATAGATCGGATTGTATATATTCTACTTCCATGACATTGGTGTGACGTTAGGCCGGCACATGTTAAGAATGGCACAGGTTCAGTACCGCGCCGTCGCCGCGAAGATGGCCCGGCGCTCGACCGGGAGGCCAGCCCGCTGATAGAGACTGGCCTGATTTATCTGATCGACCGTCGCCGAGAGCGTCAGATTTTCGGTGACGCGGCAACCGCCTCGGGCGTTCACCGTCACATAATCCGAGACGGCCATGGGCCGGTAAGTGCCGCCCGCATCGATCTGGAAATCGGTGAATTTGGACTGCCAACGCCCCAGCGCATCGAATTCCCAGCGGCCGAACGTATAGCCGACCCCGAAATCGACAACCTGCCGCGGCGTTCCCTTCTCGAAGGTGGAATAGACACCGGAAACCACGCCGCCGCTGATATGGTCGTTGACCAGCGCGAATTGGTAGCCGAGGTTCCAGCGCAGACCGTCGGCATCCGTGGACTTCTTCTTGAGCGCGATCTCGATGCCGCCTTCGTCGCTGGCGCCGATATTGGCGCTTTGGGACAGGGTGTTGGCACCAAGAACGCGCGGCAAGGCGACATCGTAGCCATAGAGGTCTTCATTGCGCTGCACGAAGACCGCCCCGCGCAGCGTTGCATCGATCGGAACGACGGTATGGTCGTAATCGGCCTCGAAGTTCAGGACCGAAGTGGGGCGGAGCTTCGGCTGGCCTAAATCCACGGCATTGCCGGGCAAGGCGATCTGCTGGCCAAGATCGTTGAGAGCGGGTAGCTGAAAGCCGCGCCCGGCCATAAAGCGCAGCACGTCCTTGGGGGTGACGGTGTAGACGAGGCCCGAATTGAAGCTGACCGCGTTCAGCGTCGTGCCGTTGTAAGAGGCGGCTGTCAGGCCGGTTGCCGGCAGGATGCCGCCATTGACTCCCAGTTCCAGATAATCCAGGCGAACCGCGTTGTTCAGCGAAAGCGCGGGATTGATCTGCCAGTCCCACATCCCGCCGCCGGAATAGACGGAATAGAAGATCGTGCTCCCGTTGAAAAACTGTCCGGAAGCCTGATTGTATTTGTATTCGAGGCTAAGGCGGATGCTGTTGTCGGGCCCGATCTTGAATAGATCGCTGCCCCGGATATCGTCGGCCTCGTTGACGGCCTGCTGCGCCTGAAGGCCCCGGTAATCGATCTTCCAGACATTCCGGTAGACGTCGAAATCGACCAGGCCAAAATCGGTATTGGCGCTCAGCCGCCCGCGCAGGCTCGTCGTCCGGTCCTGCTCCGGGGTGCCGTCCGCCGGGAAATTCCTTTGATCCTGCGCGGCGGCGCCTTGCAGCGTCAGCTCGATATCGGGCCTGACCAGCCAGCGTCCATCGATATTGAAGGCGCCGTTTTTCGGATGATTCATGCCGTTCGCCAGGAAGTCCGGCAGCGACGTCTTTTGAAACTCGCTGGCGCGCAAGCCCCCGGCAGAGAGGCGGATGCCCGCATCCTTGCCGACCGGCACGGTCGCCACCGCCGAGCCTTCCGCGAGGGACTGCGTCCCGCTCCGCACGGTGAGGACATTGGTGGAATCATAGAGCGGATCGTAGGTCACGATATTGATGACGCCGCTGGCCGCATTGAAGCCGAACAGCGCGGAATTCGGCCCCTTCACGATCTCGATCTGGCGGATCTCGTCGAGTTGCACCGGGATTGCCTGCCAGACCACATCGCCATAAAAATCCTCATAGACCGGGCGCCCGTCGACGAGTAACAGGAGGCGCGGGTTCCAGGGCTGGTCATAGCCGCGGATGGAGACCTCCCCGTCATTGAAGCTCGACCGGCGAAAATCCAGCCCGCTCACGAATTGCAGCACGTCGGGGATATTGTCGGCGCCGGAGCGGCGGATATCGTCCTGGGTAACGATCTCCATATTGACCGGAACCTCGGATACCTTCTGCGGCTTGCCGGTAGCCGAGGTCGTGATCGGCTCGTGGAACATCTCCTCGAAGGTGCCGTAATCGATGGATTGCGCCGCCGCCGGCAAACCCGCCAGGACCGCAAGAGCGGCACTGCAAAGCAAGATTGAACGGCGCATCATCGCTCCGTTCAATGTTCGGTAATCAGCATTTTGAAGACGGGATCGAACACGATGCCCGCCTTCGCCGCCGCCACGCCGCTGGCATGGATCGAGACCTTGGGCGTCGTCTGAATGGCCATCACGCACGAACCGGCATTGACGCAGCCGATATCGCCACTGACGGTGACGGCGGCGGGGTTCGCCTTCGTCACCTCCTGCGCCTCGGACGCCGAATTGACGAAGACGGCATAGGCACCGGCGGCGCTTCCGGCCCCGCCTTCGACGACGGTCAGCGACGACAGCACCGCCTTCACCTGGTCCAAATCAGCCGCCCCCGGCAGGACCAGCAGGGTCGCTCCCGGTTGCGCCTTCCTGCCAAGGAACCGAAGAACCTTGACGGCGATCTGAAGCTGCCCCGCATCCATCCCATCGGCGGAGACCGCCGACGGGCTCACGAGCGAAAACGCGAAGGCAAAAAGTCCGGCAGCCACCTTGCCGAACGGCGTTTTCTCCACTGGCCCGCCCCAAGGCTTGACGGTCACGCGCAAACAAGCCGGCTCCACGCACATCACAACATTATTGCCCCGGATCAGGCCGCGCGGAGACCGCTAAGGAAGTCTCGAACGATCTCCTGGAGGGCGTCGGAGAGTTCCGAGACGGACTCCGCCGCGAGCAGGGCCATTCCAGACGCCTGATTCGCCTGCGCCGCGTCCTGCTCGACCGCGCTGATATTTGAGGAAACCTCGCTGGCGCCCATGGCTACCGCCTGGATGCTGCTGGCGATCTCCTGGGTCGCGGCCCGTTGCTCCTGCACCACGCCGGAGATGGTGGTGGCGATGGTGTTCATCTCCGATACGGTTCCGACAATCTTTTTCAGCGCCTCGACCGCCTGAGACACCGCCTCCTGGATGCCCCCGATCTGCGAGCGGATTTCGTCGGTGGCCCCGGCCGTCTGCGTCGCGAGGCTCTTCACCTCCGCCGCCACGACCGCGAAGCCCTTGCCGGCCTCGCCGGCACGAGCTGCCTCGATCGTCGCGTTCAGCGCCAGAAGATGCGTCTGCGAGGCGATCTCGTTGATGAGGGCGATGACGTTGCCGATCTTGTCCGCCGAAACAGCCAGCCCCTGCATGGTGACATCGGTCTGCCGGGCTTCGTCGGCGGCGCGGCGTGCGATGTCGGCCGAAAGCTCGGCCCGGCTCGCGACTTCGCCCAGTGACGCCGAAAGCTCCTCCGTGGCGGAGGCGACGGTCTGGATATTCGCCGTGGCCTCCGCCGAGGCGAGCGTTACCGCTTGGACCCGGTCGCGGGTATGCTCGACGGCCCCAGTCACGGTGGAGGCGCTGTCCTTCATGCTGGCCGCCGCCCCGCTGACCGTATGCACGGCCTGTCCCACATCCTCTTCAAGCCGGTCGGCGAGGCTGAAAAGCTGGCGCCGCCGCTCGATCTCGGCATTCTGGCGCATGCTTTCCTGCTCTCCGGCGAAGCGCCGGTTGGCCTCGATGCTTTCCTTGAAGGCCGCGACGGCACGGGCGATGGCCCCGATCTCGTCGCTGCGGCTAGCGGTCTTTTCGGCCACGGCAACGTTGGTGTCGCCATGGCCCAGCTTTTCCATGGCACTCGCCATCGCCGCCAGCGGCAGGGTCAGCCGGCGCCCGATATAAAGGGCAAAAGCCGTAGCACCCAGAGTCGCCAGGATGATCGTCCAGACCATCCGTTGCATCGTCGCCGTGCGCGAAGAGGCGATCGCGGTCTGGGCGTCGGCATAATGCGCCGCGACCACTTCCCGCACCTTCGTCACCAGGGGCGAGAGGTCGGTATAGGCCCGCTTCAAATCGTCGCTCTCCCCGGAAAGTTCATCGACCGACTCGACCACCGCGCCGAAGTCGCGCTGATAATCGGCCATCTTCGCCGCAACCGGTCCGCGTGCGTCCGGCGGCAGATTGGCCGCGGCCAGCGCCGTGTTGAATTCGCCGACCCGGTTTTTCATCTCGCCGATGAATTTCTGGTCGCGGCCCATGAGAAAATCCTTCTCATGCTCGCGCATCGTCACCATCAGCAAGGCAAGCCGCGGGACATTGACCGGGAAGACCCGGCTTTCGGCTTCCTGCGCGGAATGCCGCAGGGCGCCGAGCAGACCGACGGTCTCGTCGAAGCCGACATTCTTGCGCATGTTGACGAGGTTCTTGAACTCGATCGCATAGGCGTTGAAGGCGCCACGCATCGGCTTGATGGCGTCGGCCACATCCTGCGCACCGCCCTGCGTGGCCTGATCCATCGCCGCCACCTCTTCCGCCGCGTTGGTCACCGCGGTCGCCACTTGGGCGCTTTCGGCGATGTGGCGGTCCAGTTCGGCTAGCTGCTTGGCCGCGTCTTCCATGACGGCTTCGCGCAGGGGCACCAGAGATTCATTCGGGCGCAGCAGGAAATCCACTTCCAGACGCCGGGCCTCCAGCACATCGCCGGCAAAGCTGCCGACGAGGCTCTTCAAGATCGCACTCTCATCGGCGGCCCGCTGAAAGTGCCCCTGAACGTAATTTCCATAGAGATAGATGCAGCCGAGTACCAGCACGCCGCTGGTCCCCAGCACGCAGACCTGCGTCCGCAGGCCCGGACGCAATATCCGCTGCAAAGCCGGAAAAACCGGGAAGCCCCCGTTGAGGCTGCGAGAGCCGCCCTGCCCCCGGCGACGGCGCCCGCGCTGTAACCAGCCACCATCCGCCACAGAAGTTACGGTCATGAATTTCTCCGATATCGGCAACATTACGTACAACAATTAGCTACGACAACACCTGAGGTGCAGCGGGCGAGTAGATACCATCACTGATGGCGGCAATATTTCTATTAGGTTACAGCTTTATGGCAATTTGGATTGAGGGGTATTCATGTGGAGAATGCATGAAAGACATATCAATTACTGTTCAAATTCAAAATTCCGGCCATCCGCCTCAAAGGCTTGGGGTCATGTCTTCCCGGTCAATTCAGATGGGGCTCAGCCCGCCCGATCAATGGTCGTCATGAAACGGTAATGACACCATCATATTCTCAACATCGGTAGAGGCTTTTAGTTCTACCGATGTATTCTTGCGCCGCATGACGCCGAGCGGAAGGAGGACTCCGCCATGAAGATCAGCGCCTATGAGGAGATCTTTGCGTCACGCCACCTGACCCCGCTCTCGAAGGAACGGTGGCGCAAGGTGATGGCCAAGCTCGACGCCGCGTTTCAGCCGATCGTCAACCTCGACACCGGACAGCGTTTTGGTGTCGAGATATTGGTGCGCGGATGGGAAGACGCCGGGTTTCCGTCGGTCGAAGCGCTGATCGAGGCCTGCGCCGCCGGCGATATGCTGGCTGAATTCGAGCTGACGGTCCGGCGCGTTGCCGCCGAGAAGCTGACGGAATCGCCGCTTGTCGGCAATAGCGCGCTGTTTTTCAACCTCGACGAACGGGTCGGCGATCAGGCCGAGGAGCTGCAAAAGGACACGCGTAAGCTGTTCAAGGGCCTATCCGGGCCGATCGTCACGGAAATCCATTCGGTACCTGGGCTCAACGACGTGGATCGATGGGCAAGGCCGGCGAAACAGCGTGGCAATCTTCTCGCGCTCGATTGTTACGGCACGGCTCCCAACGGGATGCGGATGCTCACCGAGGCCGATCCCGACATCATCAAGATCGACCGGCAATGCATCACCGACATCGATGCGGACGCTCAGAAACGGACGATGGTGGCCCAGCTCATCACCATGGTTCATACCCTGGGCAAGCTGGCGGTGGCGGTCGGGATCGAGACGGAGCGCGAACTCCTCGTCTTGCGGGAAATGGGCTGCGACCTCGCCCAGGGCTTCTTCATACAAGCGCCGGTCGAGGATCCAAGCAGCCTGCCCGAGGGGTATCCGCATTTGGCCGAATCGCTCCCCGACCGGCCCCGGCGCCAGGCCGATCAGGCACGCATCCAGGAGCGGCTCGATCCCGCTCTTCCCATCAATATCGAAACCCCGATGGACGTGGTCTTTCAGCGTCTGGCCAAGGACAATGAGCGCTTCTGCATCCCGGTCGTCGATGCGCTCGGGTGGCCGGTGGGGATCGTGCGCGAGCGGGATCTCAGGGCTTTCGTCTATTCCGCCTATGGCAAGGAACTCATATCCAGCAAGAGTTACGGCCGGACACTGCGCAATTTTGTGGTCCGCTGCCCGATTGCCGATGTGTCCACGCCGCTCGACCAGATTCTGGCGATCTATGCGAGCAATGAAGAATCCGACGGAGTCCTTATTACCGATCGGATGCAGTATCTGGGCTTTCTTACCGCGGGCTCGATCATCCGGGCCACCCATGAGCGCATGATCGCCCAAGCCCGCGAGGAAAACCCTCTGACCAAGCTTCCGGGCAACGACCTCATCGTCGAGTTCCTGTCGGCATGTCTGGGATCGGGGGACTGCGCGGTGCTGGTCTATATCGATCTCGATAATTTTAAGCCTTTCAACGACACCTATGGCTTTCGGCAGGGCGACCGCGCCATCCTGATGTTCGCGGAGTTGATGCGCGAGGCGGCAAAGTCGGATCGCTGGTTCCTGGGCCATATCGGCGGCGACGACTTCTTCATCGGGTTCCAGAACATGACGCAGGCCGATGCCGTTGCCGCCGTGCAGCCGCTGCTTGCGCGTTTCGCCACGAATGTCGAGAGCCTCTACGACGCCGAAGCGCGCGAGCGCCGCTGCATCCAGGCCAGGGACCGCGAGGGAAATTCCAAGACCTTCCCGCTTTTGACCGCCAGTGCCGTTCTGGTCGAACTCCCGCCCGGCCATGAGGAGGTCACCATCGACGCAATCAGCACCCTTCTCGCCGCCAAAAAGAAAGACGCGAAGGCATCGCCGTCCAAGCTCGTCATCACCTCCCTGCGCCAAACCGTCGAAGCCGAATAATGCCAGCGGCTGAAAATTCCTACGGCAGGCACAATATAATCCGCCCGGGTCAAAGCGCCACGAATACGTAACATCAAAGCAATATTTCCAACATCGATAATGATCTTAATATTTGTACTCGGAATTTTGAGCGTGGCATCATGCGTATATTGAATACAATTTGATTTATTTTGGAGATGTTGATGCCGGCATATTCCGTCACGGGAAGTAGCTTCCCGGTCTTCCGGAATTTCAATCAGCTTCTGCGGCCGGGCCTTCGGACGCAGATCTATCTGCTTGGCACCAGTGGCCTGCTTCTACTTGGTTGTATTTACCTCTATGGGAATTACGTCCAGGGGCACTTTCAGCGGGCCGCCGACGAGAGTGCGATCCTGAAGAACCTCGTCGGCAGCTTTGCCGGCGATGTGCTGGAGGCCCGGCGTCTGGAAGTGGATTTCCTGCTGCGCCCGAACGAATCCCTGGTGCCCTTGCGTGAGGCCGTCATGGAAGACGCGGCCAAGCAGCTAGCCGAACTGGATCGTCGCATCGCCGAAAGCACCGCCATGGCGACCGTCGTCGAAATTGCCGCCGACCGGGTGGCCGCGATCAGCCGAACCGCGGCACAATCCGCCGCGGAGGATGTCGTCGCCGCCATCAATCCGATGCGGGCGGCCTTCAACGCCTATGCGATCGAGTTCAAGAACCTTGTCAACATGCGCAAGAACGTCGGCTTCGACGAGACGATCGGCCTGCTCGGCGCCCTGCGGCATTCGGCTCAGGACGCCGAAAGTCTCGTTTCCGCCGCCCATGTAGCGCGGCTTTCGCTGCTCATGGTGACGATGCGGAAACATGAGAAGGACTTCCTCATGGGCCGCGACAGGAAATTCATCCGCGAGATGCAGGCGCATGCCGAAGAATTCGAGGCGGCGCTGGCCCGCTCCCCCCTGCCGCCCGAGATAAGGTCTTCGATCGCGGAAAAGATGTCCGGCTACCAGCGCGATTTCGGCGCGGTGGTCGAGGGCGTCATCGAGCTTGCCGACGAAAGCGACGATCTGAAATGGGCCTATTCGGCCCTGTCACCCCAGGTGACGAAGGTGCGGAAGGTGGTGGAGGCCCATTACGGCGACGCTCAGTCAGCGATCGCGGGCTCGCGCGCGGCGACGATGGAACGAATGATCTGGACGATCCTGGTGGCGACGCTGGGCGCGACGGCTTTCGCTCTTTATGTCGGGCGCCGCCTCACCCTGCCGCTTGCCGCGATGGCAAGGGCCATGGAAAAGCTTTATGTCGGCGACACGAATGTGGAAGTGGCCAAAAAGACCGCGGGCCGCCGCGACGAAATCGGGGCCATCGCCCGCGCGGTCGAGGCCTTCAAGCAAAGCATCGAGGAAAACCGGCGCTTCGCCGCGGAGAAGGAGAAAGCCACCTTCCTGGCGACCATGAGCCATGAGATCCGCACGCCGATGAACGGGGTGCGGACGATCGCCGAATTGCTGGCCGACACGCCGCTCAACCCGGATCAGGCATTGATGGTGTCGACCATCAAGGAGAGTGCCGACGCGCTGGTCACCGTCATCAACGACATACTGGATTTCTCCAAGATCGAGGCCGGACGGCTGGAGATCGATCCGCGGCCTTTCGCCTTGAACCGGCTTCTGGACGGGGTGATGACGCTGCTGCGGCCCAAGGCGGATGAAAAGGCCCTGATTTTCGTCCTGGCCAACGAAATCGGCGCCAACGAGATCGGCGAACCGGCCTATCGGATCGGCGATGCGATGCGCATTCGTCAGATCCTGATCAACCTTGTCGGCAACGCCATCAAATTCACCGAACACGGCCAGATCACGCTCCGGATCGCCGAGCGGGACGAAATGGTCCGGTTCGAGATCGTCGATACCGGCACCGGGATCGACGCCGAAAAGATCGGGCAGCTTTTCCAACCCTTCCAGCAGGCCGAGGCCTCCACCGCCCAGCGCTTCGGCGGGACCGGCCTTGGCCTTTCCATCTGCAAGACGCTCTGCGATTTGATGGGCGGTTCGATCGGCGTCAAAAGCGTGTTCGGCTTGGGCTCGACCTTCTGGGTCGCCCTGCCCCTGCCTGCTACCGGCGACAAGCCGGAATCGGAATTCCCCGAGAACGCACTGCCGGCGAAGCAGCATTGGGTAGCACCGGAACCGGCCGAAGCCGCTTCAAAGCGGGCCGTCGTTCTGTGCGCCGAGGACAACCCCACCAACCGCGACGTGCTGGCGCGAGTCCTCGGCCGGCTCGGCATCGTCTTCGAGATGGCAGTGAACGGGGTCGAGGCCCTGAGCCTCCTGGACCACGGCAAGCACGGGCTGCTCCTCACCGACGGACACATGCCCTTGATGGACGGGTGGGAGCTATGCGAACGCATCCGCCAGATGGAAAGCGAAAACGGGGAAAGCGAGGACGGGCTCGCCCGGCTGCCGGTCGTCGCCGTTACCGCCGACGCGTTGCGCGGCACGGAGGAGCGTTGCCGGAAGGCCGGGATGGACGGCTACATCACCAAGCCGCTCACCATCCGGCAGGTCGAAGATCAGCTTTTGGCGCTTCTCCCCATCCTGGGCAAGCTCCGCCAGCCGGACGAGCACCGCAAGGAAGCCGCTCAGGTGACGGTCTTCCCGGTGGAGACCAATGTGCTCGAATTATCGGCGCTGATGGATCTGGTGGGCCCCGAATTCGAGATCATCGAACCGATGCTGTGCGATTTCCTGAGTAGCGCCGCGAACCTCGCCGCCGAGGTGCAGGCCGGCGTCAAAGCCGGCGACCGTACCCGTTGCGAGCGGGCGGCCCATTCTCTGAAAGGCGCTTCCCGCTATGTCGGCGCCCAAAAGCTCGGCGACACCGCCGCGACAATCGAGGATTTGGCGAAAGCCGGCAATATCGCCGATGCGGCGCAGCTGAGCGCCACACTGACGCCGCTCGTCGATGAGGCGGCGGCGGCAATCGGCAAACTTCGCGTTGAGGACAGCCTCCGCCAGATCCCGAGCGGCATCGACCTGTCCGCCGTCGCCGGCATCACCGAAAACGCCGCGGGCCGGATCCTGGAGGCCGCCGAAACCATCATTGCCGGCGTCGAGAACATCCGCACCCCGGACGATGCCGCTTCCCTCAAAGAAGCGGTGATCGCGATCTTCGAAACCTGCTCCTTCCAGGATCTCGCCAGCCGGCGTGTCCGCCAGACCATCAGCCGCCTGGCGCAGATCGAAGAGAAACTCGATCTGATCATGCAGGGCTGCCCCCCCATCCCCGGCAGCACCGGATATTCGTTCACCAAGGAGAATTAAAAATGACTTCCCTCGCCGGCCAGACGATCCTTATCGCCGAGGATGAGCCCTTCATGCGGAACGTCCTGGAGACAACGCTGCTCCGCGAAGGCGCCGCAAAGGTCTGTGCCTTCGATAACGGCATGGACGTTATCGATTTCCTGAGCGGCAAGACGGTCAACGGCATCGATCCATGCCCGATCGATATAGCGCTTCTCGATTTCATGATGCCGAAGGCGCACGGGCTTTACGTCCTGAAGGAAATCCGCATCGGCAAGACCAGACACGCCCCGGGGCTGCCCGTCGGGATGCTCACCAGCGCCAGCGACAACCGGACCGTCGCCATGTCGGTTCGCCTCGATTGCAATGCCTTCATCATCAAGCCGCTGTTCAAGCCGGTCCTGCTTCAGAAGCTCAACCGTCTCGTCGCCCTCAAGGGCCGGCACGGACGCCACGTCTCCTTTTACTTCGATGTCGATGTCGGCGATCCCGAGGCATTCGACGAGGATCAGGCCCGGCAGGAATATGAAGACCCCACGGCCAACATCATGCCGGACTTCCCCGAATTGCCGGCAGAGGCTTCCACGGGGAATCCGGAGGCCGCACCGGGGAATTGGGTGCCTCTTTCGGATTTGAGGGTCGGAATGGTCCTCGCCGCCGATTTGGCGGTGAGGAAAGGCTCCGTCATCGTCCAGAAGGGGACGGTGGTGACACCGGAGATTCTGGCCGTGCTTCAGGATCTGGAGAAGATTCTTCCGAATCTCGGCGCCCGGATCGTCGTTTGATCCGCGGCGCGCATTGCGCCGCGGCTCTCTTGATCCCGCCCCGCACGGGATCAAGAGAAGAACACGGGATCAAAAGAAGAAATCGTCGGTATTGTCGGACGGCTTCGCCTGGATCGTCATCGCGGCGACATCGTCGCCGGCGAAATCCGCATGAATGATGCGCTCCCCATCCATGGTGTAGCTGGGCTGCATCAGACGGTGAATGTCTTTGTGAAGGGCGTCGTCCAATTCGGATTTGGCGGCAAGAGTATCGGCCATCTTGACCAGCCGGGTGATCCCGTCCCCGGCGGCCTTTTCCACCCGGTGGTGAATGCCGATGGCGGCGGCGGTTTCCGTCAGGGCCGACGAGACCCCGCCGGCATCGGCCCGCAGCCGGGCCAGCGCGGCGGACATGGACTCTCCCAGAGCCTGGAGGATGGCCAAGGAACCAGCCATGACCTCGATGGGATCCCCGTTCCCCCCATCGCCATCCTCCGCCGAGAGCGCGCCGAGCGCATCGGATAAGGCAAGGACGTTCTTCAGCATTTCCCCGATGACATGGGAGCACTCCTCGGTTCGCCTGCTGCACATCCGCAATTCATGGGCGACGACGCCGAGCGCCAGCCCGTCCTTGCCCAGACGTCCGCATTTCAGGGTGGCGTTGAGCCCCATGATCCGCATATCCGCATCGATGTCACGGATGGCGGCGAGGTCGGTAGCCATGGCGCGAAAGCCCTCCGATACCGCCCCAACCACCGATCGGGTCCGGTCGCGGGCCGATGCATAGGCGGCGAGCAGCTCCGACGCGCGCCGGATGTCCTGTTCGATCTCGGCCACGAACGAGCCGCCGCCGCCGCTGGCGAAAGCGGCTTCCGCTTCGGCCAGGATGCCGCCGGCCTCCGCCGCAAGCGCCGACAGATTGCGGGCCAGCCCTTCGACCTCACGGCGGTAATCGCCGGCTCCGCCCTTGAGCAGGTCGGCTTGAAGCCGGCAGACGCCCCCGATCATGAGGCGCCGCCGGATTTCGGGCAGCTCCCCGAGCCAGGCACAGCCGGGCTCGGTGACCGCTTCGGCGGCGGCCAGGGAGCGCACGGCCCGCAACGCCTTGCGGATATGTTCGATACGCTGGCAAACACTGTCGTTGATCTGAAGCTCACTGACGGTATTGGCGATCCGCTCGGTGATCTGCCGCGATTTGCCGGCGACCGAATCCGCCGCCAGCGCCGCCCTCCGGCGGCGGTCGGCGAGGATCGCGAGGCTGGTTTCGATGCGGGAGCGCACCGTGTCCAGTTCCTTGGCCTCGTTGCGCTCGAAATCGGCGGCGGCCTCCCGCGCCGAGGCCACGGCGGTTCTAACCGCACTCAGGCGGCCGGCGGCCTGCTCGGTCGATGCCCCGGCCATGAGTCCAAGGCGGCTGATATCGGTGGTGAAGACCGAGAAATCGACTCCGGCGGCCGTCACCTGAGCGGCCTGAATCTTCCCGTTGATGGCCAGCGCCACGACCTCGCCGATGATGCGCCGCAGGAGGTCGAGGCGCTTGGCCACCTCGATGGCTCCGGCCTCAAGCTGAAGCAGGAGGGGACCGGCCCTATCCTCCCCGCCCGCCATCAGGCTGACGCCGTGGATGGTTTGCTCAAGCCGGGCGACGGCACTCTCCGCGTCCTGGCCATGAAGCGTTTCCGCCAGCCCGGCCAAGTCGCCGTTCAGGCGGCTGAAAACCTCCACTGCATGGCCCAGGGTGTCGCCGATCGGAAGAAACGCATGCTCCGCCGTTCCGGTCAGGCGGCCGAGTTCCACGTCCATTTCGGCAAGCGTGGCGCAGACCTGCCACGTCTCGGCGGTTGCGGGGTGTCGGATGGCCCCATCCACCACGGCAAGCTTGTTCATACGCTGATCCTCTTTCGCGTCACAACGCCGCCACAAGTTCGGGAGTAGCGATCAGGGCCGTTTCATCGCCGCCGAACAGATGGCCGAGATCAAGGACGATGACCAGCGAATCACCACGCCGCCCCACCCCCTTGATGTATTGCGAGCGCCACCGCACGCCGATATCCGGCGCCTCCTCCATGGAGTGACCGGAAAGTGCCGCGACCTCGTACACGCGGTCGGCCACCAGCCCCATCACCACATTCCGCCCCGCCGTCGCCACATCGAGAACGATGATGCGGGTATGCTCCGACGGCGGAATCGGCGTCAGGCCGAGCTTGCCTCTAAGATCGATCACCGGAACGGTACGGCTGCGGACATCGATCATTCCCATCAGATAGTGCGGCGCGTTGGGAACGCGGGTGATGGGGCGGAGATCGATGATTTCATGGACCTGCTCGACCTCCACCGCGAAGATCTCCCTGTCGATGCCGAGCGTAAGGTACTGGATGATCCTGTCGGCTGCCGCAACTCGGTTCATGATCTGGTCCTTATTCATCGGCGCTTGTAACTGCTTCTCAGGTGCCCGTTGAAGTCCTCCCCTTGATGGGGGAGGGTTATCAAAGGTTCTCCCCCATCAAGGGGGAGGACTTTACGGCGCATCTGGGCAGTTACCGGCACTTAAAGTCTTAGTAGCGCTGAAACTCGGCATCGTCGGCATCCATCTCGATAACGAAGCCATTGGCCTTGACCTTCTTGCCGAAGAGTTGGGCCTTTCGCCCCGTCTTGGTCTTGGCGGCGGGCAAATGGACAATCTGCGGCGCCTTGATCGCCGAACGCTGAACCACTTGCACCGGGACGGTGGATACCGTCTCCTGGCCGAGGCGGAAAAAGGCGATGGTGGCCTGCAACTGCTCGGCCTGCGACGCCAGTTCCGTCGAAGTCGATGCCATTTCCTCGGCGGCGGAAGCGTTCTGCTGGGTCACCTTGTCGAGCTGCTGGATCGCCAGATTGACCTGGTTGGCACCGATATCCTGCTCCCGGCAGGCGGCGGAGATTTCCTCCACCAGCCCGGCGGTGCGCTTGATGTCGGGGACCAGCTTGCCCAGCATTTGCCCGGCTTCCCTGGCGACCTTCACCGTCTCGGTGGACAGGGTATTGATCTCGGCGGCGGCAGCCTGGCTGCGCTCGGCCAGTTTCCTTACCTCGGAGGCGACCACGGCGAAGCCCCTGCCGTGCTCACCAGCCCGCGCCGCCTCGACGGCGGCGTTCAGTGCCAGAAGATCGGTCTGGCGGGCGATTTCCTGGACCACGGTGATCTTTTCGGCGATGGTCTGCATGGCCGTGACCGCGCGCTCCACCGCCTCGCCGCTGATCTGAGCGTCCTTGGCCGATTGGTGGGCGATCTTCTCGGTCTGACTGGCATTGTCGGCGGTCTGCTTGACGTTGGCCGCCATTTCCTCCATCGACGCCGCGGCTTGCTCGGTTGCCGAAGCCTGCTCGGTGGCACCCTGGCTCAATTCCTCGGCGCCGGTGGAAAGCTGCTCGCTTCCCGCAGCCACGTTCTGGGTGGCGTTGACGGATTGGCTCACCACTTGGCGCAGCTTCTCGACCATGGCTTCGAGAGCGGAACCGAGCGTGTCCTCTTCGCATAGCGGCGTGACCGTGACCGTCAGATCGCCCGAGGCAAGCGTATCGGCGATAGCGGCGATATCCCGCTGATTCGTATTCACGGTCTCAAGGGCACGAGCCATGTCGCCGACCTCATCGCGCCGGTCCAAGCCCTCGATGACGGCACTCATCCGCCGTTGGGCCACGCCCCCCAAAGACCCGACCAGTGACGCGATGGGGCCGGTAATGGAGCGGATGATCAAGACCGCCAAGGTAACGGACGCCGCCAAGCCGATCAGAACGATGGCGATGTTCTGGATGCGGGTGGCCTTGAAGGTTTCAGCGGATTGGTCGTACTCGGCCTTTGCCACCTGTTCCTGATGGCCGATATCCTCGCGCAGAGTGGCATTGAGCGCGCGGTAAGCCTCGACCCCTTCGCCGAGCACTTGCCCAAGCAATTGCTGCTGCAGCTTGGGGTCGACAGTGCCCGACAGCGACACCACGGCCGTATCGATGATTTTCGCGTAAGACTCCATATGCTTCTTGATGCGCTCGACGATCAGCTTCTCCTCGGGGTCGAGGTAGGTGCCGAGATAGTCGGCCCACTGCTCATCTTTTTCCTTGCGGCGAGCGGCAATCCGCTCAAGATCGTCGCGCCTCTCTTCCGGTTTTGCCGTTATGACCGCGCGCAGGAAATTGAACTGAATGCGATCCACATCGTCGATGATTTTGCCCAGTTGCATCAGGCTGACCGTCCGGTCCTCATAGACCGTCTTGAGCGAGGCGTTGATGAGCCCCATCCCCCGATCGCCCAGATAAGCGACGATGATCAGCGGCACGATCATCGCGATCAACAGAATCGTCAACCGGGCCTGGATCTTCATGTTGGTAAACATTGACAATTTCCTTTCAGGAAGCACAGAGCCGGTCTTCATGAGCATGCTCGGAGGCAAAGACACGGTCGATATCGAGAATAATAAGGAAGTTCCCGTTTCGCCGGCCGATGCCCCGGATGAATTCCGGACGCCAGCGCATCCCGACTCTTGGGGTCGTCTCGATCGATTCGGGTTTGACTTCGGTGACCTCGTAAACCTTGTCGGCAAGAATGCCGATGATGGTCGCCTCGCCGTCCAAGACGATCTCGATGACGACGATGCGGGTGTCGATGGTGGAGGGTGCCCGCGTCATGCCGAAGCGCACCCGCAGATCGACCAGCGGCACCACCTTGCCCCGCACATTGATCAGGCCCTGGGCGTATTCCGGGCCATTCGGAACGTAGGTGACCGGCACGAGGTCGAGAATCTCCCGGACGATTCCGGCTTCCAGGGCGAAGAACTCGCCGGACAGGGCCAATGTCAGGATCTCGATGGGGCGCGTGAAGGTGTGAATGGTGCCCATCGGGCGGGTTCCCTTATCCTGGGTGTTCAAGATGCCTTCTTCCGTGCTTCCCGGACCTGGCCGTAATCGATCAGGCGCGGGGCGTCCAGAATGAGGGCCACCGTACCGTCACCGAGGATGGTGGCGCCGGAAAAGGTCTGGATGCCGCAATGGATCTTCGACAGCGACTTGATGACCGTCTGGTAGTCGCCGATGATCTGGTCCACGACCAGCCCCACCCGCGTTTCACCCGCCGAAACGATGACCACCTTCTGATGGGGCTCGGGCGGCGTGGCGACGTTGAACAGCGATTTGAGGCGCAGGAACGGCACCACCTCATCGCGGATATTGAGGAAATCGCGTCCGGTCGAGCGAAGATCGTCCTCGGCGCTCAGCTCCACGCATTCCTCGACGACGGAGAGCGGGATGACATAGCGGCCATCGCCGACCCGGATCAGCAGCCCGTCGATGATCGCCAGGGTCAGCGGCAGCCGGAGGGTTATCACCGAACCCGCGCCCAGCGTGCTGGCGATGTCGATGGTGCCGCGCAGGGCTTCGATGGCCCGCTTCACCACATCCATCCCGACACCCCGGCCCGAGACGCTCGTCACCTTGGCCGCCGTGGAAAAGCCCGGCTGCAGGATCAATTGGAACAAATCGGAATCCGACATTTCGGCTCCGGGCTGGATCAGGCCGTTTTCCTCCGCCTTGGCGCGGATCCGCGCGGGATCGATGCCGCGGCCGTCATCCTTGATGCTGATCAGCACCTGGGCCCCCGAATGGGAGGCCGAAAGGTGAATGCCGCCTTGACGCCGCTTGCCGCCGGCTTCGCGCTCCTGCGGCGTCTCCACGCCATGGTCGAGGCTGTTGCGGATCAAATGGACCAGCGGATCGTGCAGGCGCTCGATCACCGTCTTGTCCAGCTCCGTCTCCTCGCCCGAGGTGGTCAGCTGCACGTCCTTGCCCAGATCGCGGGACAGGTCGCGCACCAGCCGGCGGAAGCGGCTGAACAGCGAGCCGATCGGCACCATGCGGATACCCATCGTGGTATCGCGGAGCTGCGAGGACAGCCGCTCGATTTCCTCGACCAGCGACTTCAGTTGAAGATCGTTGCCCGCATTGGCCAGCTGACGCAGCCGCGCCTGGCCGATCACCAGCTCGCCGACCTGATCCATCAAATCGTCCAGCCGCTCGGCCTGGACGCGGATGCCGCTATTCTCCGCCCTGACGGTCTTTTCGGCCTCCTGCCGCAGATGGCCCTGTTCGGCCAGTGCCGAGGTCACCTTATCGTTGCTGACCAGCCCCTCCTTGACCAGCAAGGTTCCGAGCTTGTCGTGCCGCTCAAGCACCGCGGTCAGCGCTTCCGGAGTGACCTCGCGATGTTCCACCAGAATCTCGCCGAGGCGCTTGGCTTCGTCGGGCTCCACCATCTCGACCTTCAGTTCCATGCCGTCGATGACGAACATGAAGACGTCGTCGATGGCGGAGCGCGGCTGTTCGGTGGTGAGAACGCATTCCCAGGCCAGCCAGCAGTCGCTCGGAACCAGTTCCTCCAGCGCCGGGACATCGTCGGTAATGGCGGCGACCGTGCAATCCCCAAGCCCGCGCATCTCCTTGAGCAGCAACAGCGGATTGGCCCCCATCGCCATGGCGTCCTTGGCCAGCCGGAAATGGATGCGATAGGTCACGCGGTCGGAAGAAGGCGCTTCTTCTTCGGCTGGCGGCGAAACCGGCGCGACGGCAACCGGCGCGGCGCCGATGACCCCGGCCAACCGGACCAGGATCGCCTCGCTTTGCCGGGGATGCGCCTCGGCGGGACGCTCGATCAAAATACGGATGTGATCCTTGGCCACCAGTGCCACCTCGACCAGATCCCGCGAAGCCGAGACCCTCCCCTTGCGGACCAGATCGAAGGCGTTTTCGACATGGTGGGTGAAGGCGGAAGCAGCCTCGAAGCCGAACATGGCTCCGGAACCCTTGATCGTGTGCAGGGCCCGGAAGGCCGTGTCGATCAGTTCCTTGTCGGTAGGATTGTCTTCGATGTCGAGAAGCGTCTGATCCAGCTGCTCGAACAACTCCTGCGCTTCGGCGAGGAAGGTTTCGATGGGGTCGACCGTCTCGGACATCAGCCCTCCCTCCCCTGGAACCAAAAATCCTGCGATCCGTCCGGCTGGATTCCGATGGCGGCCAGCGTCTTCAGCAGATCCCCCTTGGCAGGGGCGCTCAGCACCAGTGCCTTGCCAGCCTTCAAGGCGCTCTTGCGAGTGGCAATAATCAATTGGATGAAGGCGGTATCCGCTTCCGTCACACCGCCGCAATCGATTTCAATCCGATCGGCGGTGGCCAAGGCCAGCTTCAGGCGCCCGGCGATGTCGTCCGCTTGCCGGATGGTCACGGCGCCCGAAAACGGGATGACGATCGGTGCGTTTGCCATACCTTCTCCTCCCAACCTGGGGCCAAAATGAAGCTGCAATAGATGTTCAAGCATATTTGGCGAACACGCCACAATCAACGACATTAATGTGATTAGTTCTAGACATTGTCCGTAATTATTTCATAACAATACAGAAACATACGTGTTTTAATTCTGAAATTTATTTGCCGTCTTCACGGATCTAACTTGGCTATGCATTGTCGGAATCGTCGGCCTATTTTCTTGATCTTGTCCCCTTGGCGGGCGGCAGGCAGGATTCACCCGCCAGGGCCTTGGGAGCCGTCAGCGGCAAGGTAACCGTGATGACCGTTCCCTCTCCCTGCCGGCTTTCGATCCCGATCTCGCCGCCCATCAGGCCGGTGATGAGGGTATGGACGATGTGCAGGCCCAGTCCCGAGCCGCCTTTCCCCAGTTTGGTCGTGAAAAAGGGGTCGAACACGCGGCGGAGGATCTCGGGCGGCATGCCGATGCCGTCGTCCCGGCATTGCAGGATGACCTTGCCTTCGGAGGATTGCGCAACCAGCTCGATCCGCCCGTTTTCGCGCCCCTCGAAGGCATGCATGATCGCATTGGTCACGAAGTTCGTGACGATCTGTCCGAGTGGCCCCGGATAGCCGTCCATCACAATGCCGGACGGAATGTCCGTATCCACCATCACCGGCGCCTTCCGGATAAGCGGATTCAGCGCCATCAGCGTCTCCTTCGTCACCTCCCGAAGATCGAATTCGCGGCGCTGGCAACTGGTCCAGTCGACGGCGACCTGCTTGAAATTGGTGATGAGTTCGCTGGCGCGGAAAAGATTGCGCTGAAGCAAATCGGCCGTTTCCCGCAGGGTGACGGCAAAGGTGTCGAGCGAGGAGCGGCGCAGCGTCCCATCCTCGATCTCCTTGAGGAAGCGGTCGGTCCGGTCGGTCATCGTGCTGGCGGCGCTGACGGCGACGCCGATCGGGGTATTGATCTCATGCGCCACCCCGGCCACCAGGGCGCCGAGTGCGGCTAGCTTTTCGGCCTCCGCCAGGGCCTTGTGCGCCTTGAAGGAGTCGAGAAGATTGCGTATCCGGGCGACGAATTCGATGCGGTCGATCGGTTTGGCCAGGAAATCCGTGGCCCCCATCTGCAGGGCCATATAGCGCACGTCCCGGTCTCCGGTCGAAGTGACCATAACCACCGGCACCGAGGCCTTTCGGCTGTCTTCGCGAAAGGTTCCGATGAAAGCGATGCCGTTGGGGGCCGGCATTTCATAATCGACGACAACCAGGTCGATCTCGTTTTCCAGGCACCACGTCAAAGCCTCCCGCGAGTTAGTGAACCCGACGGGCTTGCAGTGGGCGAGCGTCTTCAGCATCTGCACCATCAGGGCAACCGCGCTGGTGCTGTCATCGACGACAACGACGATCTGCGCCGGTTCGGCAACGCTTAATTTTGCCGTCGTCGCGCCGGCAACATTTAATTTTGCCGTCGTCGCGCCGGCGGGGATCATGTCCCGTCCGCTCTGAGGATCTCACCCGCCAAATGACCGAGCGGCAGGATTTTTTGGGCGGCGCCACGGGCGATGGCTTCCTTCGGCATGCCGAAGACGACGCAGGTTTCCTCGTTCTGGGCGATGGTGGCGGCACCGGCGTTGCGCATCTCCAGGAGACCGTTGGCGCCATCGTCGCCCATCCCGGTCATGATGATGCCCACCGCATTGGCGCCGGCATATTGGGCGGCGGAGCGGAACAGGACATCCACCGAAGGCCGGTGACGTGAGACCAGCGGGCCATCCTGGACGCCGACATAGTAGCGGGCGCCACTTCGCCGCAGCAGGGTGTGCCGGTTTCCGGGAGCGATCAGCACATGGCCGCGCAGCACCGCATCGCCGTCCACGGCCTCTTTGACCGTGACCTGACAAGTGGCATTCAGCCGGCGGGCGAAAGCGGCGGTGAACAGTTCCGGCATGTGCTGGACCACAACGATGCCGGGACTGTCCATGGGCAGCGACTCCAGCACCTCGCGCAGGGACTCGGTGCCGCCCGTGGATGCGCCGATGCAGATGACCTTCTCGGTGGTCCGGGCCATGGCGCGGGCGTTCGGGCTGGGCGGCGGCATGATGACGTCGGCGCTCAGTTTCTTGGCCGCGCCCAGGCTGTGGCTCACAGGGTTGCTCCTTGCCGGAAGGCGCTGCAATTGCGCGTGGGACGCCGCCTTGACCGCATCGCGGATGGCGACGCTCGATTCATGCAGGAACTCGCGGGTTCCGATTTTCGGCTTGAGGATGATATCGACGGCCCCGGCCTCAAGCGCCTGCATCAGGGTATCGGACCCCTCCTCCGCCAGCGAGGAACAGATCACCACCGGGATCGGGCGCTGGCTCATGATCTTGCGCAGGAATGTGATGCCGTCCATGCGCGGCATTTCGATATCGAGCGTGATCACATCGGGCGTCTCATGCGCGATATGACGGGCGGCAACATAGGGGTCGGCTGCCGCGGCGATCACCTCGATGGCGGGATCGCCGGCAAGGACTTCGCTCAAGGCCCCGCGGACACTGGCCGAGTCGTCGACGATCAGAACCTTGATTTTTTTCATGTCATGTCCGCCGGAAGATGGAGAGGCCCAGTCTTTCCAGAGGCATGGGCATTCCAGCAGTGCTGTCGGTGAGGCCGAGGATCAGATAGCCGCCCGGGCGCAGGCACGCGCATAACCGCCGCACCACGGTTTCCCTTGTAGGCTGGTCGAAATAGATCAGCAGATTCCGGCAGAAGATGACGTCCATATCCCGATCGACGCGATAATGTTCGTCGATCAGATTGATCCGGGTGAAACGGACGAGATCGCGGATCTCGGGCGCCATCCGCACGACCGCCTTGGCCGGATCGCGGGACCGCAGGAGATAGCGTTGCCGCATCGCCAGCGGCACGGGTTCGATCATCTCCTGCTGGAAGACCCCTTTGGCCGCCTTGGCCAGCACCTCGGTCGAGATGTCGCTGGCCAGGATCGAGAACCCCCAATCGGGGAAACCTTGCGCGAAGTCGCTGGCAACCATGGCGATCGTATAGGGCTCGGCGCCGATGGAACAGGCCGCGCTCCAGATCTTTCCGGGCCTTCCCGCCGCCGCCAGTTCCGGCAATGCCGTCTCGGCGAGGAAGCGGAAATGGGCGGGTTCGCGGAAGAAATCGGTCTTGTTGGTGGTCACCGCATCGATGAGGTTGATCGCTTCCGCATCGAACCCGCCGGCATCGAACACCACGCGGCAATATTCGGCGACATTGTCCAGGCCAAGGGCGCGCGCCCGCTTGCGCAGGCGCCCTTCGATCATCGTCTTCTTGGCAGGCGGCAACTGGATGCCGGTGGCCGACATGATGAACGAGGCCACCCTTTGGAAATCGGCCATTTCAAGTTGATCGATCCCGTGATCGACATTAGGCATCGCTGTGGCTCCCATCGCCGTCTTTCACAGCCTCCCCGCCAGGAAGGTCAGCCGAGCACTTTCTTGACGATGGCCAGAAGCTGCTCCTGCTTGAACGGCTTGGTGATCCACGCGGTGGCGCCAGCCTGCTTGGCCTCGGCCTTCTTGCTCTCGTCGGACTCGGTGGTCAAAAAGACGATCGGCACGCCTTTATAGCTCGGGAGCTTACGCAATTCGCGGATCAGCGTAAGTCCGTCCATATTGGGCATGTTAAGATCGGTCACGACCAGGTGAATCTCGGTCGCCCCCACCTTGGCGAGGGCATCACGGCCGTCACAGGCTTCGACGACGCCATACCCTGTGCCGGTCAGGGTGAGTTTCACCATCTGACGGATACTGGGCGAGTCATCGACAGTAAGAATTGTCTTCGCCATCGTCCCCATCCTTACTTCCTAAATTTCAAGACCAAGCTAGCCGATCACGAGGCGGAAGGGATAATTCTATAAACGGCTTCCGTCCGACGGCAAAGCTATGCCCCGGGAAGAATGTCCCCTTGAGCCTTCTCTAATCGTGAGTACGCAATCTTTGTTCCATAACGTGTTATATATGCGCACCGTTACGTCTTTGTGACGGAATTCTTAAAACGTTACGGGGGCTGGAATTAACCCATTTAAGAATATAGGAAATCAAGATGATCTCTGGTGACGGCGCGCATGGCGGCAAACGGCATCCTCCGGAAACGGGGAAGCGTAATAACCTAATCCGCATGCCTGACTTCAATTGTAATTATTCCGCCGCAAATTGAGATTAAAGGTATCGCCGGAGGGATAACTTTGGCGGAGGGGCGTTTTTGTGAGGGGTGCGACCGGAAACCGTTCCACGACGGAAAAGACCGGAATGGAGGCTTTGCCGGACTGGTTGCGGCCACCCGCCTCTTCGCCGGCTTCGGCTCCAACCCAAGGGATGCCCCCGGCACGGCCCAGCGCCATCAATGTCATTCGCGAACTGGCCCTGCCCGCCCCGACCTTGCTGTCTTCGGACAACTGCAAGACGGCCTATGTGCTCCTGGCGCAAGAAGACAGTTTTCCGGGGTTGGCGGTGCTTTCTCCGGAGGGCCGCATCGTCGGTCTGGTCTGCCGCATAACCTTGCTGTCGCTGTTTTCACAGCCCTTGCTGCACGCGCTCTATGAAAAGCGCCCGATCACGCTGGTCATGGATGCGGATCCGCTGATCGCCGATGCCGAGACGACGCTCGATGCGCTTTCCAAGCGGATCGCGACGGAGAAGCCGAACGCCCTCATGGGCGGGTTCGTGGTGACCGGAGGGGGCCCGGCGCGCAATTACCTCGGCATCGGCTCGACGCAGGATCTCATGCGGGCATCCACGGCCCTGGCGGAGTTGCGCGCCGTCGAACTGGAACGGACGTCCAACGCCGCCGAGGAAGCGCTCGCCGAGTTGCGTGAAACGCAGCACCAGCTCGTCGAAGCCAAGAAACTCTCGGCACTCGGCAAGATCGTCGCCGGCATCGGGCATGAGATCAATACGCCCATCGGCGTCGCCATCAGTGCCGCCACGACGCTGATTGCGAAAACCAACGATTTGCTTGAGGAGATCAGCACCGGCACCATCCGCCGCAAATCGATTGAAACCTTCGCCGGGGTTTCGCGGCAATCGGTCGATCTTCTCGAACGCAACCTCAACCGTGCCGCCGAACTCATCCAGAATTTCAAACAGCTCGCCGTGGATCAGACTACCTATCCGCGCCGCGCCTTCGACCTGGGGGAGGAGGTGGAAACGGTATTGACGATGCTTTCCTCGACCTTCAAGAACGGGCCGATACAGGTCGAGGTGGAAATTCCGGCGGGCATTGTGATCGACGGCTATCCCGGCCCCTTGCAGCAAATCGTCGGCAATACCCTGAACAACGCCCTCACTCATGCCTTTACCGGGCGCCGGCAGGGAGGGCGGGTCAAATTCACGGCGCGTCCCGCCGCCGGGGACAAGGTGGCTCTGATCTGTTGGGACGACGGTTCCGGCATGTCCGCGGAAGTTCTCCGCCGTGCCTTCGAACCCTTCTTTACGACAAGACTGGGGCAAGGGGGTTCCGGGCTCGGCCTGCATATCGTCTACACGCTTGTCACCGGCGTCATGGGCGGAGAAATCATACTGGAAAGCCTGCCCGGCAAGGGAACGGCGCTCACGGTAACCTTGCCGCTGACCGCCCCGGCCGATGCCGGCACCGAGCTTTTATAGAAACAGCTTCCGGGGAGCCGCAATTCTTCCCGCCGCACATGCTTGCCTTTTTTGCCCGTCGAAGAATATCTATACTGGACGCCGTTGTGAACCCGAGGCTCGATTGAACCCGAGACCACCCGAGCGGAGACGCGACGGCCGCGGACCTTGATCAAGAAGCCCTTTTGCCCAGGAAGGCCCCTATGCGAATCGCTGAAAATACCGTCGTCACGCTGACCTACCGGATCACCGACGCCCAGGGCAATCTGGTGGATGAAGGGGTCAATCCCCTCGTGTACCTGCATGGCGGCTATGACGGCATCTTCCCGATCCTGGAGGACCATCTGCAGGACAAGGATGTCGGCGACCAGTTGGACCTCCGCATGGAGCCTGACGATGCCTTTGGCGATTATGATGCGGAGCTGGTGAGGATCGAGCCTCGCAGCCGGTTCCCGGAGGCTGTCACCGTGGGCATGCAGCTCGAAGGCAGCGACGAACAGGTTTACACCATCACCGACATTACCGAAGACAAGGTGGTGGTCGATGCCAATCATCCCCTGGCCGGTATCGCCCTGCAATTCACCTGCACGGTCGTCGATGTCCGCCTTGCCACCACGGAAGAGCTGAGCCACGGCCATGTTCATGGCGCCCACGGCCATCCCCACCATTAAAAGCTTATCGCGTTACTTCAGCCCGATCTTGCCCCTCGGCGGGCCGGGGAAAGTGGCGTAGGCCGGGGCACCTCGGGGGGTGCCGAGGAGTTCGCGCACCGCCCGTGCCGCCTGATCGATCGCCGAATTCGCGTAGGCATAGGCGCCGGCATCGGCATTGGCGATGGCGATCCGGCCCCAGCCGCGCCGCGACGTCTCGATCGGGAGCTTCCCCGCCGGCCAATACGGATCGGCGGGCCGCATGTATTCGTAGCTGTAGCCATGCGACCAGCGGTTTATCGTTATGGCCTCGATGTCGCGCGCCGGATCGAAGCCGCCGGGGCCGAGGGCGCGGGCCAGGAGGCTGCGGATCTGGAACTCCATTTCCTGGAAGCCAAGCACGGTCAGCGCATGGCGGCCGGTCCGGCTCTG
>Ga0265327_10000414_pt1 | contig 78352 bp, 70 predicted proteins | sample 41621metaG_FD_202089 | JGI IMG/M metagenome (GOLD analysis project Ga0265327, IMG submission 202089) | Rhizosphere microbial communities from Carex aquatilis grown in University of Washington, Seatle, WA, United States - 4-16-21 metaG | ecosystem: Host-associated > Plants > Roots > Rhizosphere...
CCGCCTCTTGGCGGCGTCTCGAAGCCTCATCCTGAGGAGCCGCCTCTTGGCGGCGTCTCGAAGGACGCACTACGGACGTCCCCCAGGTGCCAAATGACGGGCCAAAATTAGAATTGCTCCTGTATTATCGCCGCCATGAGCGAAGCCCCGATCCCCACCAATCTCCCCGAATATTCCGTCAGCGAGCTTTCGCAGGCGTTGAAGCGGGATATCGAGACGAAGTTCTCCCATGTCCGGGTGCGCGGGGAGATTTCGGGGTTCAAGCGGCATTCCTCCGGGCATCTCTATCTGGCGCTGAAGGATGCCGAGGCGGTGATCGATGCCGTGTGCTGGCGCGGCACCTCGGGCCGGATCGCGGTCAAGCCCGAGGATGGGATGGAGGTGGTCTGTACGGGGCGTCTCACCACCTATCCAGGCCGCTCGAAATATCAGCTCATCATCGAATCGATGGAACTGGCCGGGGTCGGCGCGCTGTTGAAGCTGCTCGAAGACCGCAAACAGCGTCTGGCCGCCGAGGGGCTTTTCGACGAGGGGCGGAAGCAAAAGCTCCCCTTCCTGCCGAGGGTGATCGGTGTCGTCACCTCGCCGACGGGGGCCGTTATCCGGGATATCCTCCACCGCCTGAACGACCGCTTCCCGACCAGGGTATTGCTCTGGCCGGTCGCGGTGCAGGGGGAGGGGGCGGCGGTGCAAATCGCGGCGGCGATCGAGGGCTTTAATCTCCTGCCCGAGGATGGCGATATCCCGCGCCCGGATCTCCTGATCGTCGCCCGTGGCGGCGGCAGCCTTGAGGATCTGATGGCCTTCAACGAGGAAATCGTCGTCCGTGCCGTAGCATCCTCGGCGATCCCCCTGATCTCGGCGGTGGGGCATGAGACCGACACGACGCTGATCGACTATGCCAGCGACCGCCGCGCGCCGACGCCGACCGCCGCCGCCGAAATCGCGGTGCCGGTGCGGCTGGAGCTTCTGGGCGCCGTGGCGGCCTTGGGAGGGCGGCTCACCAACGGGTTGGCGCGGCTATTTGCAGAGCGGCGGGTGCGGCTCGAAGGTCTGGCGCGGGGCCTGCCTGACCCGCATTCGATTCTAGGCCAGAAGGCGCAACTCCTCGACGACCGCGCCGAGCGGCTCGATTTCGCGGTCAAGACCCGGCTGGAAGGACTCCGCGCCCGCCTGAATTCGCAAGGCGCGCATCTTAAACACCCGAGGCAGCAGATCGGCGAGGCCAGGGCCAGGCTCGTTACTGCCGCCCAAATCCTCGACAGTGCCTTCGGCCATTTCGTCTCGCTGAAGCGCCAGCGCATCGGCGACACCGGCGGCAGGCTCCGGGCCGAGCTTCTAAGCCGCTTCCTCCGCCACGAGACCCAGCGCTTCGACGGCATCCGCAGCCGCTTCGATTCGCTCTCGCCGAAAAAGGTGCTGGAGCGCGGTTATGCGCTGATCCACGACGCCGCCGGCAAGATCATCACCGCCGCCAAGTCCTTGCCCCCCGGCACCGCCTTCACCGTCGAATTCCACGACGGCGAGGTTGCGGCGGTGGCGGGCTCCGGTTCCGGTCGGTCTACGCAGCCCAAGCGGGTCAGGGAGAAGAAGCCGGAGCAGGGGACGCTGCTTTAAGCTGTCACCTCATGCCAACAGCTGACAATTCTGCCCCTTCCCGTCATCCCGACGACCATCGGAAGGAGGGATCTCTGCGTGACGTGTCAGTCCAGGATTGGCACTATTGGAGCAGCAACAGATCCCTCGCAAGGGCTCGGGATGACAAGTCGACATTGGCGACCGTTGGTGTCAATCCGGCCATCTCCGGTGCAGCCAGAACCACATCTCCGGGCGGGCGCGGATCCAGCTTTCGAGGACGGCGTTGATTTCAGTCGTCATGGCGTGGATGTCGGCGTTGCGGTCGCCGGTGGGTTCGTGGGCGATCTCGGGGAAGACGGTTACGCGGAAATGGGCGCCTTGGGTGCGCTCGACCCGGGCCGGGATGATGGCGCAGCCGAAGCGGAGCGCCAGTTGCGCCGCCGCCGGGGGGGTCATGGCGTCGCGGCCGAAGAAGGGGACGGCGATGCCGTCATTCATCTTCTGATCGACCAGCATGGCGAGATGCCGGCCTTGGCGCAGGGCCTCGATCGATTTGCGGGCGGCGATCACGCCTTTCGGGATCAGCTCGCTGCCGACGACGCCGCGGAATTGGCGGATGAGGGCGTCGGTGCGGGGGTTGTTGGCGGCGCGGTAGATCTGGGCGACGCTCAGCCCGTATTGGGTGGCGCCGAGGGTCGCCACCTCCCAATTGCCGTAATGGCCCGAAACGAAGATGATGCGCTTGCCGGCGGCGAGCGCGCGGTCGATATGCTCGAAGCCTTCGCGTTGCACCCGCCCGCCGGGCTCGAAAATGCGGAACTCGCCGAGATGCGGATATTCGGCGACGACTCGGCCAAGATTGTCCCACATGCCTCGGATGACGCGCTCGGTCTCCTCCTCGCCAAGCTCCGGCATGGCACGGCGGAGATTGATCCGGGCGCGTTTGGAAATGCCGCTGAACCGCCCGATCGTCCGCCCGATGAACCCGCCCAGCGCCGAGGCGGCGTCAAGCGGCAGCAGCCGGAATAGCCCGAAAACAAGGGCCGCCGCCCCCGCTTCGATCCGGTCGCGGAGGTCGATGTGCCAAGGCCGCTTTCGCGGAATTTTCGGTGCGGAGGGTGTTTTGGACATCGCTGATTCAGTTCCGGGGGTTCGATTCAAGAGATAAGAGCAGCCGGTCGAGCGCTGCTTCATCCGCCCATTCCACGGCGATTTCAACCTTTGCGACGCGGTCCCGCAAAGCTTCCGGCAGCCGCACCCAATCTTTTTCCGTCGTGACCGGCAGCGCCTCGGCCTTCGAGGCCTCCTCGATGAGGCTTGCCACTTCCTCGGGGCGGTAGGGGTGATGATCGGCGAAATCCCTTGTGGCGGCGATCAGGGCGCCCTGATCGGCCAGGGTCGCGTAGAACTTCGCCGGGCGTCCGATGCCGGCGAAGGCCAGCACCCGCTTGCCGCCTAAGGGGGGAGCAGCGGTCACGGCAAACCGGGCCTCCAGCCGGGGCAATTCCGGCGGCAGCGGCAATTCCGCGCCTTCTCCGAGCAGGATCACGGCGTCGGCGCGGGCGAGGCCCCGAGCCGCCGGTTCCCGCAACGGCCCCGCCGGAAACACCTCGCCATTGCCGAAGCCGTAGCCATGGTCGATGACGATGAAGGAGAAATCCTTGGCCACGCCCGGATTCTGGAAGCCGTCGTCGAGAATAATCAGATCGGCGCCGGCGGCGGCCGCGGCCAGAATCCCGGCCTTGCGGTCGTGGGCGATCCAGCAGGGGGCGGCTTTTGCCAAAAGCAGGGGCTCGTCGCCAACCTCTTGGGCGGTGTGGTGGCTGGGATCGACGCGCAGCGGCCCCTTGAGCTTGCCGCCATAGCCTCGGCTGAGAAGATGGGGATGATGGCCATGTCCCTGGAGGCGCTGGGCGAGTGCCATCGCCACCGGGGTCTTGCCGGCCCCGCCCATGATGAGGTTGCCGATGCAGATCACCGGCACCGGCGCCCGCCAGGGTCTTGTCCGCGCCTGCCGCCACGCGCCCGCCCCGGCCCAGAGCAAGCCCAAGGGCCGGAGCAGAGTGGGGATCAGACCGGGCTGGGTCCAGAAGGCGGGAGCGCGCAAGGCGGGTTCTCTGGCTGGTGCTCCGCCCGGTCGAGCCAGGGCGAGAGGATGTGAAGGATGCGGTCGAGCACCTTGCCGTCGCTGGCGGCGATTTGGGCGGCGGCATTGGCGCGGCGGTTGCGTTCGGTTGGATCGGATAACAGCCGCGAGACGGCATCCGCCAGTTCTTCGGCGGAGGCGACGATTTCGGCGGCGCCGGCATCATCGAGCGCCTTTGCCATGCCGGCGCAATTGGTCATGTCCGGCCCATGCAGGATGGCGCAGTCGAGCAGCGCCGGCTCCACCGGATTGTGCCCGCCGACGGGGGTCAGCGAGCCGCCGACGAAGGCGATGCGGCCAAGCCGATAGAACAGCCCCAACTCCCCCAGCGTGTCGGCGAGGTAGATATCGGTCTCGGGGGTGATCGGCTCGCTTTCGGCGCGGCGGGTGACAACAAGCCCTTTCACCGCGAGGGTCTGCGCGATTTTCTCCGCCCGCACCGGGTGGCGCGGGGCGATGAGGGTGAGCAGGCCCGGATGAAGCGCTTTCAGCCGGAGATGAACCTCGGCGGCGATCTCCTCCTCGCCCGCATGGGTGCTGGCAGCGAGCCAGACCGGGCGGGAGCCGATCGCGGCTTCGAGCCGGGCGCGTTCGGCTTCGTCGATGGGCAGGGCGGCGGCGCCGGCCTTGAGGTCGCCCTCGGCCCTGGGCCCCACGGCGCCGAGCCGGCGCAGCCTTTCCGCCTGAACCTCGTCCTGGGCGAGGCACAGGTCGAAGCCCGACAGCATCGGCCCGATGAGCCCCCGCCATTTCCGCCAGCGCGAGAAGGAAGCCGCCGAGATCCGGCCATTGAGCAGGATGGTGGGAATGCCGCGTTTCTGGGTTTCGGTGACGAGGATCGGCCACATCTCCGACTCGATCCAGAGGCCGAGATCCGGCTGCCAATGGTCGAGAAAGCGCCGGACATAAGCGGGGCGGTCTACCGGCACGAATTGATGGAAGACCGGCCCCGGCGGCAGCCTTTCGGCCATAAGTCTCGCCGAGGTTACGGTGCCGGTGGTGACGAGGATGGCAAGACCGGGCCGCTCGGCCCTGAGCCGCTCGATCAGCGCCAATGCCGACACCGCTTCGCCGATGCTGGCGGCATGCAGCCAGACGAGCGGGCCTTCCGGGCGTTTCAGGCTTGCCCGTCCGAGCCTTTCGCCGATGCGCGCCGAATCTTCCTTGCCGCGCCGCTGCCGGCGATAAAGATAGAGCCGGATCAGGGGGCCGAGGGCGGTCGCCAGGAGCCCATAGGCGGAAAGAGCGAGCGAATGCCTCGGCCCCATCGCCGCCTTCTCGTCATGGCCCATCCGCCGTTCCGCCGTGCGGGTCAGGTCGTTGAGGCTGTCCTCGACGGCAAGCCGCCAGAATTCCAGCGCCGCATCATCGGCATCGGCTGGAACCGCGATCGGCTTGCCCCAGAGGAAGAGCCCTTCGCTGAACGGCAGCGCGAAATGGAAATGATCCCAGCTTCCGAGGATATAGCGCCGGCGCGAGGCGTAGGAGGCCGGGATGATCGGGATCCGGGCGAGTCTGGCGGTGGCGACGATGCCCTCGCTCGCCTGCATGGCGGGGCCGCGCGGTCCATCGGGGGTGATGCCGACGCAATCCCCGGAACGGAGAGTCCGCACCATCGCCCTGAGCGCCTGGAGCCCGCCCTTGCCGCTCGATCCCGCGATCGATTTGATGCCGAAATGGCGGACGGCATCGGCGATGATCCGGCCGTCGCCATGGTCCGAGATCAGCATGTGGATGGGCTTGTCGCGGCGCCAGATCATCGGCATCATCAACAGCCGCCCATGCCAGAAGGCGAGGATGAAGGGCTTGCCCTCGCGGTGGAAGCGCTCGGGGGTAGCGTCGCCCTCGATCCGCCAGCGCCCGGTCCGGTAGACGAAGCGGACATAGCAGGCGATGATCCAGCACAGGGCCAGCCGCAGGGCCTCCGCCCGCAGGATGCGCTTCTTGAGGCCCGCCATCACGCCGGCTGATCGATTGTGGCCGCTTCGGGCGGCGGCCCATCGGCATAGGCTTCGGGGATTTGTTCCGCGAATTGCAGGGCATGAAGCCTTGCATAGATGCCGCCCTGGGCCAGAAGTTCGGAATGGCTGCCCGATTCGGCGACTTGGCCGTTATCGATGACGTGGATGAGATCGGAATCGGTGATGGTCGACAGCCGGTGCGCGATCACGAGAGTCGTCCGCCCGCGCATAAGCGCCTTGAGCGCCACTTGAACCTGACGTTCGGATTCCGTGTCGAGCGCCGAGGTCGCCTCGTCGAGAAGCAGGATCGGCGCGTTTTTCAGCATGGCGCGGGCGATGGCCAAACGCTGCCTTTGCCCGCCGGAGAGCTTGATTCCATGCTCCCCCACCAGCGTGTCGTAGCCGTCCGGCAAGGCGCGGATGAATTCATCCGCCGCCGCCGCTTGCGCCGCCGCGACGATGTCTTCTTCCGGGGCGCCGAAGCGGCCATAGGCGATATTGGCGCGGACGGTGTCGTCGAAGAGGCTGATTTCCTGGCTGACCAGGGCCATGGAGCCGCGCAGCGAGGCCAGCGTCGCTTCCCGGATATCGGCGCCGTCGATGGTGATCCGCCCCTCGTTCACATCGTAGAAACGCGGCAGCAAATTGAGGATCGTCGATTTGCCGGCACCCGAGGGGCCGACCAGCGCCACGGTCTTGCCCGCCGGGACCAGGAGATCGATCCCGTGCAGGGCTTCCTTCCCGCTGGCGTAGCGGAAGACCACTCCGGACAAGCGGACTTCGCCGCCGCGCAGAGCCAGCTTCTGGGCGCCGGGACGGTCGGCGATCTCGGGCACGATATCGAGCACGTCGAACACGCGCTTGGCCGCGGCAAGGCCTTCCTGAAGGTTGGCGTTGAGTCCGGCGAGGCTCTTCATCGGCTGATAGGCGAGCAGGAGTGCGGTAACGAAGGAGAAAAACGCGCCGGGTGTCCGCACGCCGTCGATCACCTGATAGCCGCCATAGAGGATGACGATGGCGATGGCGCAGCCGCCAAGGCTTTCCATCAGCGGCGAAGCGGCGGAGCGGATGCGGTTGGCGCGGTCGATGAGGGCGTAGATGCTCTCGATGATCGCCCTGGCCCGGCCGATCTCATAGGCTTCCATGCCATAGGCCTTGACGTGGCGCGCACCCTGGAAGGTCTGGTCGAGCAGCGTGGTGAACTGGCCGAGCTCCGCCTGGGTGTTGGCTGAAACCCGGCGCATGCGCCGGCCAATGGCGGAAAGCGGGCGGATGGCGAGCGGGAACACGATGAAGGCGGCAAGCGCCAAGACCCAATCCTGGTAGAACATCAGCACCACCAGGAAGACCACGGTGACGATATCCCGGCCCATGCTGGCCAGCACGCTGGCCGCCGCCGAGCGCATCATCGACACGTCGTTGGTAAAGCGCGAGATCAGCGTGCCGGTCGAATTGGCGTGGAAGAAGGCGATGTCGGCCCGCATCAGCCGCGCGAAAAGGGCCAGCTGCACATCGGCGATGATCCGCTGGCCGACACGGGTCATGAGCACCGATTGCGCATAGGTGGCGACGCCCTTGACGATCGCCAGCACCAGCACGGCGGCCGAGACCATCCAGAGCAGCCTGTGCTCATGGGCGATGAAGATGCGGTCCAGCACCGGCTGCATCAGCCAGGCATTGGCGGCGGTGGTGCCGGCGACGACGCCCATGGCACCCAGGGCCAGAAAGACCCAATGCAGATAGGGGCGCAGGAATTCGCGCACGATTCGCCGCGTAAGCGCCACCGTGTCGGGTCTGATCTTCTCGCCGTCGGACTTCAGGAATTGGGTCAGGGGGGAAATCGGTGCTTCTCTTAAATCTTGAGGCGTAACGTTGGGGGCGTGCCCCGGCGAGCGGTTCATGATACCACACTGCGCTCTTAATGGAGGCGCAGCGCTTGAGACAAGGTGCCTGAGGCCTTGGAGGAAGCATAGTGAAGCATGAAGCTGTGGCAAAAGAAGTTGTCGATGTGGATTTCGTGTCACACGCGGGCGATGGCAGGCCGGGCGCTGGCTGGCCGGATGACAGCAGGCTTGGAATTTCGGCGCGGCGGCTGCTTGTCGTCTTCAACCCGGCGGCGGGGCGGCGGCGGCAGCGCTATTTAGCGCGGGTGGTGGCGGAGGCGACGCGGCTCGGCGCCAGCGTCACCTTGCGCCAGACCTCGGCCCGGGGCGATGCCGAGGCCATGGCGCGGGAAGCCGCGCTTGACGAAATAGGATCGCGGGAAGCCGCGCTTGACGAAATAGGATCGCGGGAAGCCGCGCTTGACGAGACAAGATCGGATAAGACGGATCTCGTCGTCGTTGCCGCCGGTGGTGACGGCACCGCCAATGAAGTCGCCAATGGGCTGGCGGGATCGGCGGTGCCGCTGGCGATCATTCCGCTCGGCACCGCCAATGTGCTGGCCCAGGAACTCGGCATGCCCGGAAGCCCCGAAAAAGTGGCCCGCGCGCTGGTCTTCGGCAAGGCGCGGCAGGTCTGGCCGGGTGAATTTTCCTGGAACGGCGGGAACCGGCGCTTCCTGATGATGACCGGCATCGGTTTCGATGCCAGGGTCGTCGAGGGCGTCGACGATGCTTCGAAGCGGCGCTTCGGCAAGCTGGTCTATGCAAGGGAGATCCTGCGGGAAATGCTCCGCGCCCGGCCCTTCCTTGCCCATGTGGAAAGCGCCGAAGGCGTGTTCGAGGCGGCTTCGGTGATTTTCGCCAAGGGGCATTTTTATGCCGGACGCTTCGTCCTCGCCAGCGATGCCCGGCTGGAAGAGCCGAGCCTGCAAATGGTGCTGTTCCTGAAACCGGGGCGTCTTGCCACCCTGAAATGCCTTGCGGCACTCGGGCTCGGCCTGATCGGCCGTATTCCCGAGGTGAAAATCGTGGCGACCAAGGCGGCGACAATCACCACCTGCTCCGGCGGGCCGATCGAGGCCGATGGCGATCTTGCCGGTGATTTGCCGGCAACGGTCCGGGTCGCCTCGACGCCGCTTTGGCTGGTGGGGCCGGAGGTTTAGGGAAGCAGGTTAGGGAAGCTGTTGGCTGTTGGCCGTTAGCTATTGGCCAATAGCCAATAGCTTCCTAATCGCTTGCCGGATAGACGCCCATATAGCTCATATACCGGTTCTCCTGCTTCTGGTTGAAGCAATCGACCGAAGCCAGGGAGCGGTAGCAATAAACAGCCCGCGTCGGTGGCGGCGGCGCGTCGGCGGCGGTGGGGGAGGGCAGGGTCGCGGGCCAGCGGCTCATCGGCGGGGCGAACTCGGCCTGATCGTGCCAAGCGTTGCAGCCGGCGAGCGCCGGCATCATCAGCATCAGCAGGAGAAGGATCGGGCGGGAAGGCGACATGCTTTAACTTTTAGGCCCGGACGGGTTAATCTTTAGTTGCCGATGGCTTTTCCAGCGGCGGCGAACGCCGATATTCAGGAGACAATGATGCGAATTATGGCGGGGCGAATTATGGCGGCGATCGCTTTTTCAATCCCGGTTCTGCTCGGTGGCTGTGCCGGGTCCGGGGAATGGGCCAAGCAGGGCGCCACGCCTGAGCGGGTCGATCGGGATCAGGCCGCCTGCGAGCGCGAAGCGCGGCAAGCGACACGGCGCGAGGAGAATATCGATAGCGACATCCTGGCCTCGCGCGGGAACGACTGGTTGCATAGCGGCACCTTGTCGGAACAGCGGCTTAACATGGAAGCGGACGAAGACCGCGCCCACGATCGGGTAATGGCCCGATGCATGGCGGAAAAAGGCTATAGCCCGACCGGTAAAAACTGAGCCATGAGCAAGAATCCGTTGGTCAAGATAGAGCCGCTGCTGCGGACGGCGGCGACCAGCGTCGGGCAAAAAATCCGATTCCCGGACCAGGATTCCGAGATCGCCGCCTCCATCGTCGAGATCCCGCCCGGCGTCGAGTTCGGCTGGCACAGCCATCCCTATCTGCGTTGCGGCTATATCCTCGAAGGCACCGTGACGGTGGAGGAGGCCGATGGCAGCCGCAAGGAACATTCCGCCGGGAGCTTCGTGGTCGAGGCGCAGGAAGCCCGCCATCGCGGCATGAATCTCGGGGCGGGGCCGGTGCGGATCCTGGTGATCGATCTGGCAAAAGAAGGGCACTCCAACCATCGGGAAGAAGAGGCGTGAGCGCTTCCGCTTCCGGACGGGTTTGCGGGGAATGCACGCTGTGCTGCCGCTTCTACGCGGTGCCCGAGATCGGGAAGCCGGTTCAGGAATGGTGCCGGCATTGCGGGGCGGATGGCTGCGGCATCCATGCAGAGCGGCCCCAGCCCTGCCGGAATTTCGCGTGCTTCTGGCTGATGGACGAGAATTTTCCCGAAGATCTCCGCCCGGATCGCTGCGGCATCGTCGCGGCGTTCAATGGCGATGACCATGGGAGCGTGGTCCTGCATCTCACGCCCGAGCACCCCGATGCGCTCGCGGCCCCGCCGGGGTCGGAGCTGCTCGAAGCCCTGCTGACCGGCTTCGATCCCGTCTGCATCGTTTGCGGCGAGGACCGGATGGTGATCAGGCGGGAAGCGGAAAGCGGCTGAGGCGTAACCTCAAAAAGCATCCATGAAAAGATCCGCGCCCGATTCGACGTGGCGGCGCATGGATTGGCGCAGCTTCTGGAGGGCGCGGTGTTCGAGCTGGCGGACGCGCTCCTTGGAGACGCCGAGCCTGCGGCCCAGTTCTTCGAGCGTCGCTCCTTGTTCCTGGAGGCGGCGCTGGTCGATGATGGTGCGCTCGCGCGGGTTCAGCTCGCCCAAGGCTTCGGCGAGCCAGCGCGAACGCGTGGCGCCGTCGCGCCGGAAGATGACGGTTTCCTCCGGGCTTGGCCGTTCGTCGGCGAGGAGTTCCTGCCACTCGGCGGTGCCGTCGCCGATCGGCGCGTTGAGCGACTGATCGTTGGCGCTCATGCGCATTTCCATCGCTTCCACCTCGGCCACCGGGACGGCGAGTTCGCGGGCGATCCGCATGCGGCCTTCCATGGTGAGCGGCCCGCCGGATGAATCCTCGATCCGGGCCCGTAGCCGCCGCAGGTTGAAGAACAGGGATTTCTGCACCGCCGTCGTCCCGGTCCGGACGATCGACCAGTTCCGCAGGACGTAATCCTGCATTGCCGAGCGTATCCACCACGCGGCATAGGTCGAGAAACGCACCTCGCGATCCGGCTGAAAGCGGGCCGCGGCCTGCATCAGGCCGACATTGCCTTCCTGAACAAGATCGCCCATCGGCAGCCCGTAATTGCGGAACCGCACCGCCGTCGAGACGACGAGCCGCGTATAGGCGCGGACGATTTCATGCAGCGCCTCGGTATCGCCCTCGTCGCGCCATTTGCGGGCGAGCTCGAACTCCCGGTCGCGCAGCAGCAGCGGCGCCCGCATCGACGCCTTGATGAAGGTCAGATTGGATTTCTGGGTCTCGGGATCGTCGATATGAACCATGGCCGCCTCGCCGCCAGCCTTATTTAGCAATGCTGTCGATGCGAACAGCGCGGGGCCGGGGAAGGTTGCCGATGGCTTGGCCGTTGAAAGGGATTACCCCGTCACGAACTCGTCGATGCTGCCATCCCGTTGGAAGGCGGCGGCCAGAAGTTCGCCGCCGAAGCCGCAGCCGCCATCGATCGAGGTCGCATAGGGGCCTTCGATGATGCCTGAATGGTTCCGGTCGAAGCCCCGGACGACGCGGCGGAAGCCGGCGAAGGGCTCGGCCATCTCGGGCAGCTTGGCGCTGCTCCACCAAAAGGCATCGCCCTGGGCGTCGAGCGGCCGCGCCGGGTCGATGCCGGCATGGACGAAGAGGAGCGCCCCGTCTTCGGTGAAGGCCGCCCGTTGCAGGGCGGTCAGGATCTGGGTATGGCCGGGTACGGCGTTGTAGGCGGCGCGCAGCCGGCTGGTCCAGCGGGTGATCGCGAGCGCCCCGTCGCGGCAGGCAATGAAGCCTTCCTTGGCGTTGCCGCCATAGGCCGCGAGCGTCGCCGCCAGCCCCTGATCCAGCATCCATTCCAGCACCTGGCGCGGATTGCTGGCGAATTGGAGCTGAAGAAGCTTCTGCCACATCTCTTCCTGGCTGCCGCGCAGATAGGTGATGTCGCAGACGAAGCTGCCCGGCTGCGCCAGCACGGTGCGGCGGAAGCTCAGGATTTCATCGACGGTTTCGCGGATGGCGGTGCCCCGGCCAAAGAAATTGCCGAGATAAACGAGGCGGTCCCCCGCATGCCAACGCGCGCCGAGCCGGTCGTGAATCCGCGCAAGATTTCCGGCCTCGCCATGAATCGGGGCGATCGCCCAGATTCGGCCGGAGCCGGCAATCCTGTTGAACTTATCGCGGACGGATCGATGGGCGGGATTGATGTCTTCAGCGTTCATGATGCCTCTTGCCGGGGCATCTTAACTCGAATTTTACGAAAACGGGAGAATTCCGCGCGCAAGCCAATTGTGTCATTCCGCCTCATGCCCCCATTGGGTGGAGGCCGAGGCGGAACAACATTCAATCTACGCCGTTCGGGTAACTCAGGCCGCTCAGGCGGCGTTCAGGATTTCTTCGACGCGCTGCGTCGCCGTTGCCTCGTCGATATCCTCGACGGCGGCGAATTCCCGGACCAGACGATCGAGAGCGGCCTGATAGATCTGGCGCTCGCTATAGGATTGCTCGGTCTGGCCGACGTTGCGATAGAGGTCGCGGACGACTTCGGCGATCGAACCCGGATCGCCGGAATTGATCTTCGCCTCGTATTCCTGGGCGCGGCGGCTCCACATGGTTCGCTTGGCCTTGGAGCGGCCCTTCAGCTTGGTCAGGGCCGCGGTCATTTCCTTGCGGCTCGACAATTTGCGGAGGCCGGACATTTTCGCCTTGGTCAGCGGCACGCGGAGCGTCATCCGGTCCTTATCGAAATGAACGACGAAGAGGCTAAGCTGATGCCCCGCAATTTCCTGGTTCTCGATCCCTACGATCTTGCCGACGCCATGTGTCGGGTAAACAACGAAATCACCGCTTCCGAAGCCGATTTTATCTGACATCATCATCCTCAACGCAGCCCAGTGTCCGGCATTTCTAGAAGGCGCACATAAAGGACAGGCCAGCCGCCCTAGCGGGGCAACGACACCTTCCCCAGCTTTTCCTTCTTACAGCCCTGTTCCGATGGCACGGACACACGCGCAAAGCATGCACCATCCGTGCAGGCCGAAAACTATAGCAAAGTTTATTTCAAAATGCCAGCGGGTCAGCCATGCACATTTCACAACCCGGCCAAGTGGCCGGGTTGTGCTTGACCTCGGGCTTTGCCCCAGCGGGGCGGTATCGGCTTCAGGTGCCCTTGCCCGGCGTGGCGGAGAAGAACTTCTTGAACTTGCCGTCAACGCCCTTCCACTGGTCGGCATCGGCCGGGGCGTCGATCTTACGGGTGATGTTGGGCCATTGCTCGGCATATTCGCGGTTCGTGCCGAGCCAATTTTCGGCTTCGGCCTCGCTGTCGGGCATGATCGCTTCGGCGGGGCATTCCGGTTCGCAGACGCCGCAATCGATGCACTCGTCCGGATGGATGACGAGCATGTTCTCGCCCTCATAGAAGCAGTCGACCGGACAAACCTCGACGCAATCGGTATATTTGCACTTGATGCAGGCTTGGGTGACGACATAGGTCATGGTCTTCAACTCGGTTCTTGAGAAGGCGCGGCTCGCCGCTGGTCACGTTCGTCTGCCGGGAAATAGATCAAACGGCGGGCACTGCGCAAGAGCGTATCTGCATCGGCGAGGTTGATCTTGTTGAGCCGGCCCCCTGTGCTATAGGGAAGCATGCATGGGGAAGCGCCCTTTCCCTCTCAATTTTTACGACAGGAGCAGCCCCCCTTGCCGTCGATCGTCCCGTCCCGGCCAAAGATCGTCCTGCTGCATTTCGTCGGGCAGATGCCGCTGGCCGGCATCGCCTGGCAGGCCGTCCATTATCTCGCCGGGCTGGAGCGGCTCGGCTTCGAGGCCTGGTATGTCGAGGATAGCGGCGCCAATCCCTATGATCCGCGCGAAAACAGCGTGGTCATGGATTGCAGCTACAACGTCGATTACCTGCGCAGGGCAATGACCCGTTTCGGCTTCGGCGAGCGCTGGGCCTATTGGGACGCGATCAACGACGACTGGCACGGAATAGGCCGGGACGGCGTGCGCGATCTGTTCCGGGAGGCGGCGGGGCTCGTCAATCTCTGCGGCGCCACGCGGCTGCGGCCTGAGCACATGGAATGTCCCGTGCGGATCATGATCGACACCGATCCGGGTTTCGAGCAGATCAAATATGCCAAGAGCGACCGCGCCGCCCGCGAATACCTCGATGCGCATACGCATTTCTTCACCTATGGCGAGAATATCGGCGCCGCCGATTGCGCCTTGCCCCTCTCCGGCGTTCCCTGGCGGGCGACGCGGCCCCCGGTCGTGCTGGATTTCTGGCCGGAAGATGAGGGCGGCAATCCCTTTTTCACCACCATCGCCACTTGGGAGAACAAGGGAAAGAACATCGATTTCGGCGGCGAGACCTATGTCTGGTCGAAGCATGTGAACTTCCTGCGCTTCCTCGATCTGCCTCACCTCGCGAATCGGGGCCACATGGATCAGGGCTTCGAGATGGCGATGCTGCCCCCCGATGCGGGCGTGGCGGCGGAGGTGGCGGGGAAGGGCTGGCGGCTTCGCGACCCGCGCCCGATTTCGGCGGGGATGGAGGCCTATGGCGACTACATCCGGGGCTCGCGCGGGGAGTTCACCGTGGCCAAGGACATCTATGTCCGCCCCAATACCGGCTGGTTCAGCGACCGCAGTGTCTGCTATCTCGCCTCGGGGAGGCCGGTGGTCACCATGAAGACCGGCTTCAGCAAATTCTATCCCGCCGGAAAAGGCCTGTTCGAATTCGAGACGATGGAAGAGGCGCTGGCGGCGGTGGCCGAGATCAACGCCGACTATCCTCTCCACCGGAAAGCGGCACGCGCCATCGCGGCGGAGGCATTCGACAGCGACAGCGTGCTAGCCCGCCTCGTCTCAGAGGCGGGCCTGCGCTGAATGCGTTTTGGGGTGCGTGGCTAAGCCCTCCCCCATCGAGGGGGAGGGTTTCAGATATTCGGCAGGAACCATGACATTGTCGATTTCCCTGGCATTACCCTTCACCCGATTGCGGGACAGCAAATGGGATATCGCGTCCGCTGTTCTGTTCCTCGGCGCGCTGGGCGCCGTGCTTTGGACCTTCCGCGATTACGGCGTTACCTGGGATGAGGATGTTCATAACCAGTACGGGATCCTGGTTCTCGATTATTACCTTTCCCTGTTTCAGGACCGGCGCTGCCTCGATTGGCTCGATCTCTTCAATTACGGTGCCGCCTTCGACATGAGCGCCGCAGCACTTAACCGGGTCTCCGGGCTAGGGATCTATGAGACGCGGCATCTTCTGAACGGATTGGTCGGCATCCTCGGCATCGCCGGCTGCTGGAAGCTCGGGCGTTGCCTCGGCGGTCCGCGCGCGGGCTTCATGGCGGCGGTGCTGCTTCTGGCCATTCCGAATTGGTATGGGCAGATGTTCAACAATCCGAAGGACATCCCCTTTGCCGCCGCCATGGTGTGGTCGCTCTGCTATATCGTCCGCATCATCCCGTTCCTGCCGCGTCCGCCGCTGGCGCTGGTGGTGAAGCTCGGGATCGCGGCGGGATTTGCCATGGGGGTGCGGATCGGCGGGCTGCTGGCGCTTTGCTATCTGGGGCTGTTGCTGACGCTCTTCCTCCTGTGGCGGGCGTCCGAAATCAGAAGCCTGAAGCTGCTCCTGGCCGATGGCTGGAATTTGCTTCACCGGGTGGCGGTGCCGGCGGGCGTAATCGCCTTCGCCGTGATGCTGCTGTTCTGGCCCTGGGCGCAGGTGGATCCGGTTCATCATCCCCTGGCGGCGCTGGCGAATTTCTCGAAGGAGATATTCCCCTACCCGACGCTTTTCGCCGGGAAATACTATCCGGCCACGGATCTGCCCTGGAGCTATCTTCCGGTCTTCATCGTCCTGGCCTTGCCGGAACTGATCCTTTTGTTGCTGGCGGCGGGGGTGCTTATGGCTTGGCCCGCCTTCCAAGGCGTGCCGGGGGCCAGACGGCGGGAGCGGTTTCTCGGGCATTTCATGGTGGCTTTCGCCGCGATCTTTCCGATCGTCTACGCGATCGCCATCCATGCGGTGCTGTTCGACGGGATGCGCCATTTCCTCTTCGTGCTGCCGCCGCTCAGCGCCCTGGCCGGGGCCACCGCTTCCTACCTTCTGCCGCGTTTGCGCCCGCGTGGTCTGGTCTATGCGGCGCTGGGGCTTTATGGGGCATGGCACGCCAGCATCATGCTGCGGCTCCATCCCGACGAATATGTCTATTACAACGCCCTGGTCGGCGGGCCGGCGGGGGCGCAGGGCCTTTTCAAGCTCGATTACTGGGGCAATTCCTACCGGGAGGCGGTGCTGGGGCTGACCGATTACCTCCGCGCCGAATATGGCGAGGATTTTCCGAAGCGGCACTTTACCGTCGCCGTCTGCGGGCCGCCGGTCTCGGCCGCCTATTTCTTCCCCGAGAATTTCGAATTCGCTCAGGATCGCGAGCATGCCGATTTTTTCATCGCCTTCACCAAGGACGATTGCCATAAAGCGCTCCAGGGCCGGGAAATCTTCCGGGTGGAGCGGATGAACGCCTTGCTCACGGTCGTTCTGGACAGACGCGTTGTGAACGGGCGCATGGTGAACGGGCGGGGGCAATAGAGTTGGAACGAAGCGAATATGAGAAGCTCGCCGCCGTCGAGGACGGCATGTGGTGGTTCCGGGCGTTGCGGGCCAATCTGCTGACGATGTTTAAGGGCGAAGCGCCTGGGTTTAGAGGAGACACGCCGGACACGATCCTCGACGCGGGTTGCGGCACCGGCGGGCTGCTGCTGTTCCTGTCGCGGGCTCTGCCCGATCGGGATGCGATGGGGATCGATGCCGATGCCGAGGCCTGCGCGGTGGCGCGGCGGAAAAGCGGGCGTCCGGTGGCGGCGGGGTCGGTGAACGCGCTGCCCGTGGCCGATGGCCGGCTGGCGGCTATTTTCAGCGCCGATGTTCTGTGCCACGCCGGGGTGAATGAGGCGGCCTCGCTGGCTGATTTCCATCGCTGCCTGATGCCGGGCGGAGTCCTGATCCTCAATCTGCCGGCCTATCGCTGGCTGATGTCGGCGCATGACCGGGCCGTCCACAATGCCCGGCGCTATACCGGCGCGGAAGCCTGCCGCCTCCTTCGTGGCGCCGGTTTCGAGATCGTGCGGACGAGCTATTGGAACAGCTTTCTATTCCCGCTGATGGTGGTCCGGCGGCTTCTGCCGGTCGGCACCAGCGACGTGCGGCCTTATCCGCCGGTGGTGGAAGCCGCGTTTGGTTTCCTGACGAGGATGGAGACGATGCTACTCGATGCCGGCTTCCGCCTGCCTTTCGGCGGCTCGCTTCTGGCCGTGGCGGTCAAGCCTTGAACCCGGATCTCAACCTGGATCTCAGCCCCGCGCTCAGCCCGGCTCTCAGCGTCGTCGTCCCGGTCTATAACGGTGCGGCGACCGTAGGCGCGCTGGTGGAGGCGATCGGCGCGCTCGACATTCCGGGCGGGCACGAGATCGTCCTGGTCAATGACGGCAGTGCCGATAACAGCCTCGATGTCTGCCGCAGCCTTCTGAAGACTTGTCCCGTGCCAATCACGGTCGTCAATCTGTCGCGCAATTTCGGGGAGCACAACGCCGTGCTGGCGGGGCTGCGCGAGGCGCGGGGGGCGCATGCCGTCACCATGGATGACGATCTCCAGAACCCGGCCTCGGAAGTCGCCCGGCTGCTCGCCTTCGCTCAGCAAAGCGGGGCGGAGGTGGTCTATACCTATTATGCGAAGAAGGAACATGCGGCGTGGCGCAATCTCGGCAGCCATGTCACCAACCGCGTCGCCGACTGGGTTCTCGACAAGCCGGCGGGGCTTTATCTGTCGAGCTTCCGTTGCTTGAGCGCCTTTGTCGTGCGGGAGGTCTGCCGCTATGCCGGGCCCTTCCCCTATATCGACGGGCTCATACTCCAGGTGACGCAGAAGGTGGGGCGGCTGGAAGTGGCGCATCTGCCGCGCGCGGCCGGGCAAAGCAATTATACGGTCCGCCGCCTGCTGCGCCTCTTTCTCAGCATGTTCGTCAATTTCTCGGTCATGCCCCTCCGAATCAGCACCCTGGCCGGGCTGGGCCTGAGCTTCTTTGGCGCGCTAGCCGCCCTGATGGTGGTGGTGGAGGCGGTTCTGTTCCGCCCGCCGGCCGGCTGGGCGTCGGTGACGGTGGCGGTGCTGCTGCTTTCGGGGGTTCAGCTGGTCCTTCTCGGCGTCATCGGCGAGTATCTGGGCCGGCTCTACCTGACCGTCAACGGCAAGCCGCAATCGATCGTCCATGAGGTCGAGCGCGGTGGTGGTGCCGATACGAAATGAACTCGGTAATGGAGTATTGGCGGTGATGGAAGTTCTTCCCTATTACGGGGCGCTTGGGGTCGGGATTTTGCTGGGGGTCGCCGGCCAATTGGCGCTGAAGGCGGGAACGGCGGGGGAGGGAGGGTTCTTTGCCCAATTCTTCCACCCCTATTCGATCGTCGGGCTCGTCATCTATTTTCTGGCGGCGCTGTGCTACATGGTATCGATCAAGCGCATCCCGGTCTCGCTCGCCTATCCGAGCGTGGCGGTCAGTTATTTGATCGTCGGCCTCGCCGCGCATTTCCTCTGGAACGAGCCGTTCGGCCTGCCGCAATATGGCGGCATCGCCCTTATCTGCGGTGGAATCCTGCTGTTGCATCAATAGCGGGATCGAGAACCATTACGGATCAGATCTTGCGCACCGCGTCGAGGAATTCATGCGATTCGTGGCGCAGGACGGAGAATTCGTCGGCCAGGGTGTTGGCGGTGGAAAGCACTTTTTCCGATGCCGCCTTGGTGTCGAGCGCGGCGGAAGTCACCTCCCCGATATTCGAGGTGACGTTGCCGGTGCTGCTGGCGGCGAGATGGATGTTGCGGGCGATTTCCTCGGTGGCGAATTGCTGCTGCTCGATGGAATGCTCGATGTCCCCGGCGATGTCATTGATCCGCATGATCCTTGCCCCGATGGTGCGGATGGCCTCGACCGCCTGATTGGTGACCGTCTGCATCGAATTGATCTGGACGGTGATCTCTTCGGTGGCCTTGGCGGTCTGGGTGGCGAGGGTCTTGACTTCGGTGGCGACGACGGCGAAGCCCTTGCCCATTTCGCCGGCACGCGCCGCCTCGATGGTGGCGTTCAGGGCGAGGAGGTTGGTCTGCGAGGCGATGGTGCTGATAATCTGGACCACGTCGCCGACTCTTTTGGCCGCCTCCGAGAGTCCCTGGACGAGGGTATCGGTCTTCGATGCCTCCTCGGCGGCCTCGGCCGCGGCACCGTGCGAGTCGCCGATTCGCGAGCGGAGTTCGTTGATCGAGGCGGTCAGCTCCTCGGCGGCGGAGGCCACGGCCTGAACGCTTTCGGACGATTGGTGCGAGGCGCTGTTCGCTTCTCCCGAGCGCTGGCTCGTGATGATCGCCACCGTCGACATGGCTTCGGAGGCATTTTGAAGCTGGGATGCCTCCGACGAGCCCTTGTCGATCACGTCGTTGACCTTGTTTTCGAAGGTATCGGCGGCGGCATGGAAGCTCTTGACCTTGGCGGCGATGGCGCGGGTCGAATCGTTGATCGCCCTGGCGCTCTGCCGGTAGATGCCGGGCAGGCCGCGCTCGATCACCGTGCGGAAATAATGGCCATGGGTCACCGCCTGCGCCGAATTGGTCGCCTCGCGCACATAGGCGTCCGTCAAATCCACGAGGCGGTTCAAGGCATAGCCCAATTCGCCGATGGCGCCCCATTCGGTGATGAAGAGTATCCGGGCCTCGAAATCACCCTCGGCGACCCGGCGCATGGCGACCGTGTAGCTGTCGATCGCGCGGTTCACGCGGTTGATGTAAAGATTGATGAAGAGAAGGGCCGCTACGGCCAGCACATCCAATCCGTATCCGATATAGGCGACTTCATCGCCCTTCCAGGCGCGGAGCAGGATTTCAATCGCCACCAGGATGGCCGCGGCGATCGCAGCGACTCGGCCCTTAAAGAGAGAAGACAAGTTCATCATAGCTAAGCCCCGTACTCTGGACAGTCTTGATCAGCAAATTATAGGAGGCTTCGAGGCTGTCCTTCGGCGAGGAATGCCGCGCCTCTTCCTGAAGCAGGGCGGCATAGATCGGCTTGATCTTCTCGATCTGAGAGGCATCGGGCTTGCGGCGGCTCGAATGGTAGCTGATCACATTTCCCGCCGCGTCGTAGCTCGGCGTGACATGCGCCAGAACCCAATAGTGGTCGCCGCTCTTCGCCATATTGACGACGAGCGCGAAGATTTCCTTTTTTGCCTCAAGCGTGTCCCAGAGGAACTTGAAGACGCAGCGCGGCATGTCCGGATGCCGGACGATGTTGTGAGGCTTGCCCATCAGTTCGGCCTCGGAGTACTGGGCCAACCGCTGGAAGATTTCGTTGGCGTAGGTGATTCGCCCCTTGAGATCCGTCTTGCTGACGATGATTTCTTCGACACCCCATGGCCGCTCGACGCCTGTCGGTTTGACCACGATTTTTGTCCTGTCAGACATGGAGCGCGTACTCCGTGAACTTATTGCAGCAGATACATCAATCTACAGTGACATAGTTAAGGCTTTCTGTCGAGCATTTGGGGGGAAGGGATTGCCGCTGCGGGCCTAAAAGGCCGTATTGGGCCGGATGACGCCGGTCCTTGACGAAATCGGTCGTGACAAGGAGGCGGCTTCATTCGAGAATAGAGACGCGTCCGTCGGAAGCTATGGCCTGACGGGGCTTTCGGGGCAGGCTTTTCGGGGCAGACGGGGTTTAAGGGAACATATGGCAGCCGACGATCCTTATATGGTTCTGGGAATTAAGCGTGACGCCGGCCAGGAGGACATCCGGCGTGCTTACCGCAAGCTCGCCAAGCAGCATCATCCCGACCTCAATCCGGGGAAGAAGGAGGCCGAGGCGCGATTCAAATCCGTCAGCGCGGCCTATGACCTTCTCTCCGATCCGGAAAAGCGGGCGCGCTTCGATCGCGGCGAGATCGATGCCAATGGCTCCGAGCGGCACGGCGCCAATTATTCCCGCGCTTATGCGGATGCCGCCCAGGCCGGGGCCAGGCATCGAGCACCGCCCGATTTCGATATCAACGACGTCTTCGCCGACGTCTTCGGCGAGCGCCGGCGCCGTGGGGCCGGCGCGGGCGGTGCCGGCGGCGGTCCCCGCGCGCGCGGGGGCGACCGCACCCTGACGCTCACCGTCGATTTCCTCGAAGCGGTCAACGGCGCGAAAAAGCGGGTATGGCCTTCGGCGGAAAAGAGCGTCGACGTCACCATTCCCCCCGGCTTCCGCGATGGTCAGGTTCTGCGCCTGCAGGGGCAGGGGGAACCGGGCGGTGCCGGCGGGCCGGCGGGCGATGCGCTGATCGAGGTGCATGTCAAGCCGCACCCCTATTTCACCCGGGACGATGCCGATATCCGCATCGAGGTGCCGATAACCCTGGCGGAGGCGGTGCTCGGCGCCAAGATCAATGTGCCGACGGTTTCGGGGCCGGTGACGATGATGGTGCCGAAGGGCTCCGATTCGGGCACGGTGCTGCGCCTGCGCGGTAAGGGCGTGCCGAGCGCTGGCGGTCCGCGCGGCGATCAATATGTGACGCTGAAGATCGTGCTTGGCGACAAGCCCGATGCGGAACTGGAAGAGTTCATCCGGGGGTGGCAGCCCAAGCATCCGAACAACCCGCGCCTCGGGATGGGCGGGTCTTAGTGTCCGTGTCCGCCCGACATCAAGGATAGAAGAATATGAGCGGCGTTCCTGCCTTCAAGCTGGTCGAGGCCGGTTTTTCCAAGCCTCAAGTCGAAGCGCTGGCCGAATTTCGGCAAACGGAAGGGGCCCGGCGCTCCGATCTGTTGGAGGTCGAGCACCGGCTTGAGACACAAATCGGCGAGGTCGAGCACCGGCTTGAAACGAAGATCGGCGAGGTGAGGAGCGATCTTACCGAGTTGAAGGGCGAGTTTCGCCTATTGAAATGGATGAACGGCTTCGTTCTGGCTTTTCTAGTAGCAATCTTCGCCAAGATTTTCCTTCACTAGCCCCGCTTATCGATCCGCGCCAGTACCTGCCGCTTTTCCTCTTCGCCGTAATTCTTCCAGCCTTTGATCTCGTCGAGATTGCGGCGGCAGCCGTTGCAGAGCCCCGTTATCTCATCGAGCTTGCAGACGCCGATGCAGGGCGATGGCGTGTCTTCCATATCGGCGTTCTCCATCATCGCTTCCTGGCCGGCTTGGCCAAATCTTGTTTGGGGCTCTCTTGTTTTGGGGGCTCGGGTTCGAGCAGATCGGACCGGCGGGTTCGGATGGCGCCGGCCTTGTAGGCGGGCACCGCATAGATCCATCCGGACCAGCGCGCATTGAGGCGGTCCGCTTCCTCCTTTGCCTTACCTTCGCCATCTGCGGAGAGGCGGACCCAATGGGTGTCGCCTTCATCGACGGTCTGGGCCAGGAGCGTCAGGCCGTCGAAGCTGGTCCATACGGCTCGGGCCACGCCGGAATCCGGCCAGGTGAAGCCCGCGGCGGGGCGGGCATCGGCGATTTCGAACGGGTCGAACATGCGCCCGATGTCGGCGCGCGAATCGTTCTGGGCATATTTGGTATCGGCGGGGGCGCCGTCGAGCTTCAGTTCCTCCTCCGGCTTCGCACGGGTCAGGGTGAGCGTGGTGCCGTCGGCATGGGTGAAGACCGCCTGACGGATACGGTCGGCGCCGATGGCGGCGACCCGCCGCTCCATCCAGTCGCTGGCGTCCTCCCCGAGATTGGCCGTACCCTGCGCCAGCCAGGAGCGCTTTTCGGACGGCCTCCGCACATAGATGCCGTCCTGGCCCGAGCCCAGCCGGTTGGGGCGGCGCTTGCCGGTGATGATCTCGGCGAGGATGCCGCCCTTGCCGTCGCCCAATCGCGCCAGCACCGATTTCGAATCCTTGGCCGTGGGGTCTTCGAGATCGAGCCGCGAATAGAATTCCGGCTTGGCCGTCTTCGGCTCGACCAGGGTCAACTCGGAAAGGCCGAGCAGGGTCCGGCGCAGCCGGGTCTCATCGGCGGGGAAATCGTTTTTCTCGGCCACGCCCCATTTCGCCGCCTCGCCGGCGCCCAGGCGCCGCAGCGTGATCTTGTTGCCGCCATGCCAGAGTTCGACCGAGGCGACATCGCCGAGATGGCCTTGAAGCGCCGGGAGCACACGTTGCCCGGCGGCGGCATCGGCGCCGGTTTCCGGTCCGGTCAGCGAGAGGAAGGCGGCGGCTCCGGCCACGAGGGCGGTTGCCGCGGCCAAAGCGAGAAGGCTCTTTTGCTGCATGGCTTTGCCCTAAAGGATGACGGCGCGGCGATGGCGCCGCCGCAGCCGCAGGATGCCGAGGATGACAGCGGCCCCGCCCACCAGGATCGGCACCAGGACGATATCGGCGAGTTCGAGCCGGGTCTTGAGCCGGTCGATATCCTGGCGGAGCGCGAGCTGCACCGCGCGGAGCTGCCGGCGGGTTTGCAGCATCTCGGCCCGGAAATCATCGATGGCCTTGGCTTGCCCATCATCGAGCGTGGCGGGCGCATTCGGATTGCTGCCGAGCAGGCCTTTCAGCTTGGCCTCCGCCGATTTGAGCTTTTCCTGAAGCTCGCGCTCGGTGGCGGCATAGCGGTCATCGGCATCCTGCTGGATCGCCTTCACGATTTCGAAGGGCCGCTTGACGTTGCCGCGGCTGCGGAGATTGATGAGATCGGCCCCGCCCGAGAGGGCATCGACGGCATTGGCGACAAAATCGCCGTTTCCGGCACCGTTGCCCACCCAGAAGCGATCATCCAGCATGTCGGTATCGGCGACGATCACGACATTGATCGGCTGCGCCGATTTCCGGATCTGGTCCGCCTTCGGCTCCGCCCCTTTCGTGCCCGGTCCATTGGGAAATGCCGTCTCCACCGGGCCGGTCACATGGGCCGCCAGGGCGAAGCGCTGATTCTCGGGGCGGAAATCGGCGAGGATGGCGGCGGGATCGGGACGGTAGCTGACCCGCTCCACCGGAATGCGCATCGAGGAGGGGGAGGTCGTGACCAGCGGCTCGAACCGTGTCTTTGCATCGGCAAGCGGCTGGAGAATGCCGGCGGTCGCCATGCTGAGTTGATCCAGGGAGGCGGTGATCGGATCTTCCCGGTTCAAATTCGCCGGCCCCAGCATGAGCCAGGCGACGTAATCGACGGTTTTGGGCTGCCGCATGCCGCCGATGGCGACCTTGCGCGCGGCGAAGCGGTCGCCGGCAACCACGCTTGGCGCCATTTCCACCCCCCAGGCCTTGAAAAGCCGGTCGAGATTGCTGGCGGTGGAGGAGCCGGGCGGGTTGGCCTTGGTCGGATGCTGGGCTTCGTATTCGGAGACGGGATCGACGAAGGCCAGAACCTTGCCGCCCTTCAGCACGAATTGGTCGATCGCATATTGCGTCTCGTCCGAGATCCCTCTCGGGTGGATGAGGAGCAGCGTGTCGATATCGTCCGGAATGCGGTCGAGCCCGGTGCCGAGGCTGCGGACGTCGTGAAGCTGCCGCAGTTGCTCCAGGAAGGCGAAGGGCGGGGCGGAACGTTCCTCTTGTGCCGCGCCCATCATGCCGCCTTCGACCGGAAGCGTGCTCATGAGGCCGATCTGTTTCTTCTTCGGCAGGGCCAGCGTGTGGATGAGCTTGGTCAAATCATATTCGACGAAGGCTTCGCGCTCCGGCTGGAAGAAGGGGATGATCTGTTCGTCATCGGTCGAATTGGTGGCGGTCAGCCCGAAATAGACCTGATCGCCGCCCCCCGGAACCGCGCCGCTATGGATGCCGTCGGCGACGGCGCGGTCTTCTTCCATCGAATAGGGTTCGGGATCGATGAACTCGATCTTCAGCTTGCCGTCGGCGCGGGCGGCGTATTCCGTCAGGATGTCCCGCAAATTCTGGGCGTAGAGCGCATAGCTCGGCATCGCCTCGCCGAGCGCCTTCGAGAAATAGAGCTTGAGCGTGATCGGCTCCTCGATCCGCGCCAGCGTCGCTTTGGTGCCTTCGGACAAGGTGTAGACGCGCTGTTCCGTCAGATCGATACGCAGGCCGCGCAGCAGATGCGAGGCCACGATATTGCCGCCCACGAACAACAGCGCACAGCAGCCGAGTGCGATAAGGGAAGCGGTTTTGCGGGAAAGGGAAGCGGGCATGAAACGGGGCCTCCTCAATCCGCTTTCTTCAGATCGACCAGGATGGCGTTCGCGAAGAGGAACAGTCCGATGGCCGATACGAAGAAGACGGCGTCGCGGAGGTCGATGACCCCGCGGGTGATGGCGCTGAAATGCGTCAGGAAACTGAAATCGGCGACGGCCGTGCTCAGCCATCCGGGCGCCCAGGACTGGAAGAAGGTCAGCACCAGGGGCGTGCCGCTCATGACGAAGAGAAAGGACACCGCCTCGGTGACGACGAAGGCGATCACCTGGTTCCGTGTCGTGGCCGAAATGCAGGAGCCGATGGCCAGGAAGCCGCCGGCCATGAGGAAGCTGCCGATATAGCTGGCGGCGATGACGCCGTTATCGGGCTGGCCCAGATAGTTCACCGTCACCCAGAACGGGAAGGTGAGCGCCAATGCGATTCCGGCGAAGGCCCAGGCGGCCAGGAACTTGCCGAGCACCGCCGCCGCCATGCTGATCGGCAGGGTCAAGAACAGCTCGATGGTGCCGCTTTTGCGCTCCTCCGCCCAGAGCCGCATGGTGAGGGCCGGGACCAGGACCAGATAGAGCCAGGGATGGAAGGCGAAGAAGGGCTGAAGATCCGCCTGCCCGCGCTCGAAGAAGCCGCCCTCGAAAAAGGCGAAGGCCCCGGCCATGACCAGGAAGATGACGATGAAGACATAGGCGAGCGGCGTGAGGAAATAGCTGCCGAGTTCGCGCCGGAAGATCGTGGCGATGCTGCGCATGACTTTCAGCCTAATGGATCGTCTTGGATGTCGGGGAAGCCGGGGAAGTGGGGGCGCCGGTGATCTCGCGGAAGACATCGTCGAGCCGCCCGCGCTCGACCCTAAGGCCGGTGATGTCGAAGCGGTGCGAGCGGATCAGGTCGGCGATATCGGCGACGATCGCCGCACCTTCCTTCGGGAACACCATGAGAGCCCGGCCCTCGCCATCCTCGACGATCTCGATGCCGGCGACCGGCAGCCGGTTCAGGGCCTCGATCGCCGCCGCTTCCTGCGCGCGGGGAAGGCCGAGGCGGACGGCGTTGTGATAGCGGGAGCGGGCTTCGAGTTCGGCGGGCTTGCCGTCGGCCAGGATCCGGCCCCGGGCGATGATGACGGCGCGGGTGCAGACCGCGTCCACTTCCTCCAGGATATGCGTCGAGATGACGATCGCCTTTTCCGGCGCCAACTCGGCGATGAGCTTGCGGATCTCATGCTTCTGATTGGGGTCGAGCCCGTCGGTCGGCTCGTCGAGAATCAGCACCTGCGGATCGTGCAGCAGCGCCTGGGCCAGCCCGACCCGGCGCTTGAAGCCCTTCGACAGGGTCTCGATCGGCTGATGGAGCACCTCGCCCAAGCCCGTCCGCTCGACGGAAAGCGCCACGCGCTTTTTGGCCTCGGCGCCGTGGAAGCCCCTGATATGGGCGACGAATCCGAGGAAGCCCGCCGGCGTCATGTCGGGATAGGCGGGTGCGCCTTCCGGCAAATAGCCGATCGCCCGCTTGACCGCGATCGGGTTCTTCACGACATCGGCGCCGCAGACCACCGCCGTGCCCTGCGAAGGTGCGAGAAAGCCGGTGATCATCCGCATGGCCGTCGATTTGCCGGCGCCATTGGGCCCGAGAAACCCCAGGACTTCGCCCCGCGTCACCGCGAAACTCAAATCCTCGACGGCCACGAAGGGCCCGAACCGCTTGCCGAGATGCTGAACCTTGATCATTGACGCCCGATAACCTCGGTGGAGAGGAAGCCGAGCCGGGGATTGATGCGAAATGCCAGGATTTTTCAAGGAAATTCTTGGGGTCAACCCCGGAAGAGGGGCGGGAGGCGGGGAAAACAAGGCTGTTGCTCAGCCGCAACTGTGTCGCTTTTTTGTCTGGATTTGCGCCAATCGCAGCGAACGAGCGCGGGCGGGAGCGTTGAACCTGACGGGGGTTCGATCTCGATGGAGCGGAAAATGACTGGATCGCAACGCACACTACTCATGACCTTGTTCGCCGGGGGCTGCCTCGCGGCTTCGCCTGTGGCGGCACAGGTTTATTTTCCACAACCCTATCTTCAAGGCAGCATCGGTGTCGCGGTGCCGGATGACGCCGATATCAACGGTGGGGGGATCTCCGGCAAATTGAAGCTGGATAGCGGGGTCGACGCGACCGTAGCCCTCGGCATTCACCTTCCGTTCGATTTCCGCGTCGAGGGCGAGGTCGGCTACATCAATGCGGATCTCAGCAAGGTCACGGTTCCAGGAGTAGGCTCGACCAATCTTTCCGGGGAGGCCCGTGTCTATACCCTCATGGGGAATGTCTATTATGATTTCAGGAACGTCACGCCCTTCACTCCCTATCTGGGTGGCGGTCTCGGCGTCGCCCATCAGCATCTCGACAATGTGTCGGTCGGGGGCATTCCGGTGTCGAGCGGCGGAGAACGGGATGATTTCGCCTGGCAACTCGAAGCCGGCCTTTCCTTCGACGTCCTTCCCAACCTCGCGATCGTTCCCTCCTACCGCTTCCTGCGCATTGAAAATGAGCGGACGACGAATGGGGTAACGGTCGGCAACGCCGATACGAACATCTTCAAGCTCGGTTTGCGTCTGACCTTTTGAGGGGGCTTTTGCCAGCGGGGCCAGGGAGCCCCGCCGGCCTGACGGGATCACAGGATCATCTTAACCCGCCTTGCGGCTTCATCGATCTGGTCCGCCGGGATCGCATCCTCATAGCGGATGGTGCGCGTCTGGTAGTCGAGGCTGCGGAACTGGGAGAGCACGGCGACGCCGTTGACCCGCCCCGCCCGGATCTCGAACTCGAAGGCGCTGATTTTGCCGGTCTTGGAGGTGATGGGCGAAATGACCGCGAGTCCCGTGCCGATATTGTAGGCATCCTGGGTAGTGGGTCAGTTTGAAATTGCTGTCGTCCCTGGATCGGCGAGTAGGCAATAGGAACACGGATGAACGCCGATATCCACGGATGACACGGATTAAGATGAAGTGATGCGGTTTAATAAACCTAATCCATGTCATCCGTGGATAATGGCACAACGATACCAAGTCCCCATACGGCGCCATGCGGCCCCGATCACGGGTTCCCCGACGTTTCCGGGCATTTACAAATTTCAAACTGCCCCACCACCGGGCGTCTTCCCAGTTATACAGCGACATACGATTATGCTACAATGCGATGCCAACGTAGAGCCCGCCATAGATTCCGGTCTGCCAGATCGGAGCTTCATTTGCAGACTGGTCGGCGGCGTTTGCTGAAAACGGTACTGCGCACGAGGCAGCAATTACAAGGAAGATTCTCATTTCTTTTGCTCCAGATCATCGGGGCTCAATGTTGCATTGATATATATATTAAGCTGTTAGATTTTTTTTGGGTTCGGCTGTCAACTGGAAATTCCCAAGCGGGCCTTATGGCGTGGTTGCTCTGGAGAAATGAAAGGCCAAGATTTTCCACCGCTGATATAAAACCAACCCATGAATTCGGACCCGATTCCTCCATCCTCCCTGGCCGCCCGACTGGCGGCGCCGTTTATGGCGGAGCAGGATCGGTGGATGCTGTGGTCGCCGGTTCTGATTGGGGCCGGAGCCGGCTTGTATTTCGATTTGCCGGTGGAGCCGCCGGTTTGGGCCGGGGCGGTGCTGTTGGCACTCGGGGCCGTGTGCTGGGTGCGGCTGCGCCTGCTGGCGGCGGCAGTGGGGCTTTTCACCTTCGGTTTGGTGGCGGCGCAGTGGCAGACGGCGATGGTGCGGGCGCCGGTGCTGGCGGACCGGATCGGGCCGGTTTCCGTTCAGGGCAGGCTCATCGAGATCGATCCGTTCCCGCAATCGCGCCGGCTCCTGATCGAGCCTGCCGCTATCGACGGGCTTGAGGCGGCGAGCCTGCCGGCGCGGATCCGGGTCCGGGCGGATCGGGGGAGCGACGCCTTGGTGCCGGGGGATCGGCTGCGCTTGCGGGCGATTCTCTATCCGCCATCGGCGCCCGCCATGCCGGGGGCCTATGATTTCCAGAGACGGGCCTTCTTCGACCGGTTGGGGGCCGTCGGTTTCGCCGTCGGGCGGGTGAGCGCCGTCCCACCGGAAGAAGGCGGGAGTTCCGGCTCTTGGCGGCAATGGTTGCAGGGCTTGCGCGCCGGCATGACCGAACGTATCCGCGCGGTGCTGCCGGGGACCACCGGGGGAGCCGCCGCCGCCATCATCACCGGCGAGACCCACACCGTGCCGGAAAAGGACGCCGCCGCCTTCCGGGATGCGGGGCTGGCGCATATCCTGGTGATTGCCGGGCTCCATATGGGCATGCTGGCGGGGCTGGCCTTCGGCGGCGTGCGCGCGGCGCTGGCGCTGGTGCCGCCGCTGGCTCTCCGCTATCCCATCAAGAAATGGGCGGCGGTGGCGGCGTTGTCGATGTGCCTGTGCTATCTGCTGCTTTCCGGGGTGACGGTGTCGTCGCGCCGCGCCTTCATCATGACCGGGCTCGTCTTCCTGGCGGTGCTGATCGACCGGAATCCCTTTTCGCTGCGCAGCCTGGCACTGGCCGCGATTCTGATCCTGCTGTGGACTCCCTTCGCCGTGACCGGCCCGGCTTTCCAGATGTCCTTCGCCGCGGTGGGCGGGCTTCTGGCTTTCTATGAGGCGTTCCGCGAGCGCCTAAGCCGGGCATGGCGGGAGGCCGGGTTGCCGGGCCATGTCGCGCAGCACGGGCTCGGCATCGCCATCACGACCATCGTCTGTACGGTGGCGACGGCGCCCTACACGGTCTACCATTTCGACCGTTTCGCCGTGTATTCGGTTATCGCCAACATTGTCGCCGTGCCGATCACCGGCTTCTGGGTGATGCCTTGGGGGATCGTTACTTGCCTCCTGATGCCGTTCGGGCTCGAAGCCTTCGGGCTGGTCCCGATGGGCTGGGGGATCGATGCCGTCATCTGGGTGGCGAGGCTCGTTACCGCCTGGCCAGGGGCGGTGGTGACCCTGCCGGCGATGCCGTTATCCGGGCTGCTCCTGGTTACGCTCGGGGCGTTGTGGCTGGGGATCTGGCGGCGGCGCTGGCGCTTCTGGGGGCTGGGGGCGATCGTGCCCGGTCTCGCTTCGATCGCCTTCGTCCACCCGCCCGATGTGGTGATCGCCGAAAGCGGCAAGCTGATGGCGGTCCGGGCCGCCGATGGCGGCTACATGCTGTCGAGGAATCCGCGCAAAAGCCTGGAGGCCGAAGTCTGGACCCGGCGCGCGGCGGTGGAGAAGGGCTCGATCTGGCCGCGCGAGGGTATCAGCGCCGATGGCCGCCTTCATTGCGCCGCTACCGCTTGCCGCTATGAGGCCGGCGGGCACAGCGTCGCGTTTATCCGCAAAGGCTCGCCCGATCTTTCCTGCCCCGATCTTTCCGGTGGCGCCGATCTCGTGGTGAGCCCGCTTCTGCCGGCGGCTTCGTGCCGGCCCGGTACGGCCGTCATCGATGCGGGCGATCTGTCCCGGCGGGGCGCTCATGCCGTCTGGCTGGATACCGCCGCTATCCGTGTCGAGGCGGTCGAGGACGATCGCGGCGACCGTCCGTGGGTTCTGAAAAGGAAGGGGGCGGCAGAGGAGGAGGAGTAGGAGTAGGAGTAGGGAGTAGGCGGATCATTCCCAATCTTCGAGGAGGAGCCTCGGCACGCGCTGAAACTCGCGCGTGTTGTGGGTGACGAGAGTCAGGGAGCGGGCCAGCGCCTGCCCTGCGATCAGCACATCATAAGCGCCGATGGGCGTGCCGGCCGCCGCCAGGATCGCCCGTAATTCGCCGGCCTGCTGCGCATCTTCGCGGTCGAAATCCAGCACCTCGAATTGCAGGGCATCCACCCGCGCGAGGTTTTCAACCGTCCGCTGCCCCTTATAGGCCCCATAGAACAGCTCATGCGCGACGATGGCGGGGATGCCGAAATCCTCCGGCTGATATTGACGCAACCGTGTCAGAAACCCCGTATGGCCCTTCAGGAGGGCGATGACCGCATTGCTGTCGAGCAGGAACTTCACTTGAAGAAAGCCAGTTCGGGGCGTTCCGGCTCAACGGGCTGCTCGTCGGCGGCGCTTGCGAAATCCTCGTCCACCGGGCCGACGATCCGGTCCAGCCAGCCCCAATCATGCGCAACGGGTTCGAGTATGACGGCGCTGCCGTGACGCCGAATGCGGACCTCGTCGCCATAGAAACGGAAACCCTTTGGAAGCCGGACAGCCTGTGAGCGTCCGGACCAGAAGATTTTAGCGGTTTCCATGATCGGCCCCAAAAATGATACGTAGCAAAAATATATACCATGAGCGGGGGGCGTCAAGAACGGGACGAGGGAGACGATCCGGCGGATCAATAACGGCGGATAAGGCCCACCAGCTTCCCCTGCACGGTGACGCGGTCCGGGCCGAAGATGCGGATCTTGTAGTTCTTGTTCGCCGGTTCGAGCGCCACCGAATCCCCGCGCCGGCGCAGGCGTTTCAGGGTGGCTTCGGCATTGTCGATCAGGGCCACGACGATTTCGCCGTTTTCGGCGGTGTCGCAGCGTTGGATGACGACGGTGTCACCATCGAGAATGCCCGCCTCGATCATGCTGTCGCCATCGATTTCGAGCGCGTAATGCTCCCCCTTCGCCAGCATGCCGGCGGGGATGCCGATGGTCTGCGACGGGTCGCGCAGCGCCTCGATCGGCGTGCCGGCGGCGATGCGGCCATAGAGCGGAAGTTCCACCGCCTCGGCCGGGGACGCCACCGGGGCGCCGGGCAGTGCCGATTTGAAGTCGCCCCGGATCACCGTGGGCGAGAAGGGAACGCGCTCCTGGTTTCGCTCCTCGGCGCGCTCTTCCCCGAACGGCGCACCGATCGGATCGGCGCTGGAGAAGCCGGCCGCCTCCGGCATCCGGACGACTTCGAGAGCGCGCGCCCGATGCGGCAGGCGCCGCAGGAAGCCCCGCTCCTCCAACCCGCCGATGAGCCGGTGGATGCCGGATTTGGATTTGAGGCCGAGCGCGTCCTTCATCTCCTCGAAAGAAGGGGACATGCCGTTGCGCGACAGACTCCGATTGATGAAAACCAGCAGCTCCAACTGCTTCTTCGTCAGCATTCCGGACCCTTTCCGCCCATGCCCCTGGGAACCAGGAACAAAACAAAAACAACTGGCGATGTTCTACTTTAGTTCGCATGGCTCGTCAAGCGTCGGAAATGCGTTTCCAAGGGCTCTCGATCCGAGGATAGATTGCCCCCGCGCACCCATATGTGCCGGCGCATGCGGGTAGCAATGGTCTGTCAATTTGGGCAATCGGGTGAAGGGATAGCATCTCCGGCGAACGAGCCATGGGAACACGGATTACACGGATATCCACGGATGAGCACGGATCAAGACATTATAATGCGCGCAATAACTATTCATCCGTGTCAATCCGTGGATATCCGTGCGATCCGTGTTCAATGGCGCAACGATGACAAGCCCCATCCGGCGCCATATGGCCTCGGATCGAGGACTATTTGGCTTTCACCCGATTGGCCACGTCGCCGTGACGGTTTGACGCATTTGTAATCGTCATATACTGTGTGTAAGTTATGCGTGCAGATGTGCTATATATTTGTTGCATCAGTGTTGTTGCAACGACATATGAGAAAATTAGCTAATACTGCGGCAGTCGCACATTGCGTCCGCATAAAAAATTGATAACGTGATATTTGCCGCACGGACTCCATGATCTGGGCGCATCCATCCGGGGTGGTATGAGGAAGAAGTGATGAACCCGAAAGGGAACAAGACGGGGCGAGATGACAAGACCGGGCGGGATGAACGGCATCTGCGGAATGAGGCCGAGGCGGAACAGGCGCGTGAGCGGGCGGCGGCGGAGGCTTCTCAGCGCACCGACGCAATTCTGCATGAACTCCAGGTCCATCAGATCGAGCTGGAGATGCAGAACGAGGCGTTGCGGCAATCGCAAATCCAGCTGGAGGAATCGCGCGACCGCTATCTGGACCTCTATGATTTCGCGCCCATCGGTTACCTTACCCTCTCGAATGAGGGCCTGATCGCCGAAATCAATCTTACCGGTGCCGCACTGTTGGGGGAGGTGCGCGGCAGGCTGATCAACCGCCGTTTCGCCCGCTTCGTCATGGCCGGGGACCACGACCGCTGGCACCAGCATTTCATGCGCACGCGGCAGCAGGGCGGAAAGCAAAGCTGCGAGATGGATCTCCAGCGCGCGGATGGTACTGTCTTCAATGCCCGGCTGGATTGCCTGCCCAGGACGGAAGGGGCGTCATCGCCGATGCGCGTGGCGCTCGCCGACATCACCGACCATAAGCAGGCCGAGGAAAAACTGCGGATCGCCGCCATCGCCTTCGAATCGCAGGTCGGGATGATGGTGACCGACGCCGACGGCATCATTTTGCAGATCAACCAGGCATTCACCCGGATAACCGGCTTTGAGGCCGTGGAAGCGCTGGGGAAAACGCTGGGGATCCTTAAATCCGGATGCCAGGATCAGGCATTTTACCGGGACATGTGGGACACGCTGAAGCGGGAGAAGTGCTGGCAGGGGGAGATATGGAACCGGCACCGCGACGGCAGGCTTTTCGCCGAGTGGCTGACCATCTCCGCCGTCGCCGCCCCCGATGGACGCGTCACCCATTACGTCGGCTCCTTTTCCGATATTACCCGGCATCTTGAGGCGGAGGCCGAGAAACGCGACGCGCAGAAGGCGCTCGAAGCAGCGCGGGAACAGCTTTTCCAGGCACAAAAGCTCGAAGCGGTCGGGCTGCTGACCGGTGGCGTCGCGCATGATTTCAACAATCTGCTGACCGTGGTCATCGGCAATCTCGATCTTTTGAAAGATGTCCTCAAAGGCGAGGCCAAAGGCCTGAGGCTGGTGGGAAATGCCTTGATCGCGGCGGAACGCGGCGCGGAAGTGACGTCGCGGCTGCTGGCTTTCGCGCGGCGGCAAATTCTTAATCCTCAAACGATCGAGATCGACGAGGCGATCCGGCATGGCTGGCCACTGTTCGAGCGGGCCGTCGGCGAGACCATCCGCCTCGTTTCGACGACCGAACCTGATCTTTGGTCATGCCGGATCGATCCGAATCAGCTGGAAACAGCGCTTCTCAACCTTTGCATCAATGCCCGCGACGCCATGCCCGGCGGCGGCAAGCTGACCATCGCCGCGTCGAATGCGGCGCTTCCGGCGGCGGAGGCGGCTAAACTCGATCTGGAACCGGGAGACTATATCCGCATCGCCGTGACCGACAGCGGAACCGGGATGCCGCCGGAGGTCGCCGCCATGGCCTTCGATCCGTTCTTCACCACCAAGGAAGTCGGCAAGGGCACCGGCCTCGGCCTCAGTCAGGTCTATGGCTTTGCCCGGCAATCCGGCGGTGCGGCGGTGATCGACAGCATGCCCGGAGAGGGAACGACGGTGGCGCTGCTGCTGCCGCGGACCGTCGGGATGGACGAGCATGCGGGTGCCGAGCCGCGCGAGAAGTATGCGCCCGAACAAGCGCCAGCCGGAAAAGAGGCGAGCGGGCGGACGATTTTGATCGTCGAGGACGAACCCAATGTCCTCGCCATGACGGAAGCCTATTTGAGGGAACTCGGCTACAAGACGCTGAGCGCGGGCAGCGGCGGGGAGGCTCTCGACATCGTCTCGACCGGCGTGCCCATCGATCTTCTTTTCTCCGATATCGTGCTTCCAGGCGGAATGAACGGCCCGGAACTGGCGCAGATCATTCAGCAGCGGCAGCCGAACCTCAAAATCCTCCTCACCTCGGGCTATCCAGGCCACGACTGGGGGAAGCACGCCTCCGGCGACGCCTTCGAGATCTTTGCAAAGCCGTACCGGATGCAGGCGCTCGTCGCCAAGATCGACTCGATGCTCCACGCCGAGGGTGATGGCGGGTAGCGTTTCCAGGTGCCCCTTGAAGCAGAGGGCAATCGCATTTGGAATATTGCCTACAGGATCGACACTCCCCAGCCGCGTCATTCCCGTGAAAACGGGAAACCAGCCAAGAGCCGCGTCCGCGGCGAGATGAACCAACGGCAGTTCCACCAGGAACGTCCTTTCCATTTGGAAACGCCGCTGTCTTCAGGCTCGCGGACGCTCGCCGCTGGTTTCCCGTTTTCACGGGAATGACGCCATTATTTCCAAATGCGATATCAGGGCGGCTAAAGATCGATGATCGCCGCGCGGTTCTGCTCGGCGAGGGGGAGGGCGTCGTCGCGGAGGTGGCGGTGATGGGTGAAGGCCAGAACCTGCGTCGTCCGCCCGAGTTCGGCCAGAAGTTCCAGGGCGGCTACTCCCCGGTCATCGTCGAAATGCACGAGGAGATCGTCGGCGATGAAGGGCAGGGGCTCGGCGGCCCGGCAATATTGCTCGATGCTGGCGATGCGGAAGGACAGGAACAGCTGGTCGCGGACACCGTCGCTCATGATCGCGACCGGAACCCGTTCGCCATTCGCCCGCCGCCCGGCCACGACCGGATTGCCCTTGTCGTCGATATCGGTTTCGACCCCGGCGAAGGCGCCGGCCGTGGCTGCCGCGAAGAGGGCGCCGGCACGGATGATCAGGGGATCCTTCCGCTGTTCCCGGACCCGGTCCATCGCCGCCCGGAGCAAATCTTCGGCCAGGACGGTCTCGATATAGCGTTCGAGCACGCCATGCATCTCGGCGGTGGCGCGTTCCCGCTCGGCGACGGCGGCGTTGACGCCCGCCGATGCCGATAATTCGGCGAGTTCCCTGGTGTGGTTGTCACGTTCGGCCAGGGCGGCCTCGATCCGTCCATCGAGTTCGATCCCCTCGCTCGCCAATTGCAGCAGGCCGGCCTTGATTTCGACGAGATCGCGATTGCCCCAATCCTCCCGGAGCCTTTCGACCGAAAGGCCGTCGCCGAGTTTGACGATTTCCTCGCCGATGGCGGCGAGCCGGGCGGTCACGGCGCTTCGCTCCCGGCACCGGGCCGCCAGTTGGATAAGCGCCGGGCGCTCGCAAGCGCCCTCGGCGCAAAGGGCTTCCACGGCGGCGGCGGCTTCGTCCGCGCGCCGCTTTTTCTCGGCCCCCTCGGCAGCAAGCTCGCGGCGCTGCAAGATCAGGCTCTCGCGTCCGATCTGAGCCTTGCGCGCATCCTCCAGGCGGTCCATCAGCATCCGGGCGGCGGCGGCTGCATCCTCCGGCAGCGGAAAATCCAGCGTCGGGGCGATGCTCCGCACCAGGGCAAGCAAGGCGTCCTCGTCCTCGTCCATACGGCTAAGACGTTTGCGGATATTCTGGAAGCTTACAAGAAGTCCGGCGGCGGCAGCCCATTGGGTGGCGATTTCATTGGCGCTTTCAGGAGCGGCAGTTTCCCCGAGTCCAAGCGCGCGCATTGCCGGTTCCCACTGGGCAAGCCACGCCTGTTCCGCGCCGGCAAGTTCGTCCTGCGCCTTGCCGATGCCCAAGGTCCGGAGCCGGAGATCGTCGAGGGCTATTTCGTCCTGCCGGTAATCCGCATAGGCGTCGTCATGAAGCTTTATGCCCTTGATCGCGGCGGCGATGCGCTCGGCCAATGACGGCGTGGAGGGCAGGTCGAGCCTTGCCTCGGCTTGCGACAGGGCGGCGAGGCGGGGGGCGATCTCGGCCTTTTGGGTCTCGGCCTCGTCGGCCAGGGCCTGCCAGCCGGCATGCTGTGCCAGAAGGGCGATACGCTCTTCCGATAAGGTTTTCAGGCGGCCAAGATCGGGAACCCGAAGCGTCGCCTCGGGCCAGGCAAGCCGCCATGCCTCGATGGCGGCGGTCAATTGTCCGTCAAGGCCGGTTCGCTGTTCCGTCAGCGCGCCCTGCGCCGTGGCGGCGGCGGATTTCTGGCGCTGGGCCAAATCGAGCGCCGCCACCCGGTCCGCCTCGCTTGATTTGCGGTCGGCGAGGCCGTCGGCGAGCTTCGTATGCGCTTGTTTCTGGTCGGCATCCGCCAGCCGGTCCGGCAGCGGACGGGCGGCGATCCCGGCGCCGTCGGGGCTGAGATAGCGGGACTTGATCTCGTTCCAGATCCGGTCCCGCGCGGCGCGGGCCTGGCCGATGGCGAGGGCGGACGGCACCTCTCCCCCGGCGGCGAGGCGGAGGATCTCGGCGGCGGCGTTGCCGTGTTTTTCCGTCTCCGTGGCGATCCGGTCGAGTATCCGAATCCGCTCGATCTCGATCGCGTTCCGCCGGTCGATCTCGGCCTGGATCACGGCGGCGCCGGGGCAGGACCATGCCGCCAATTCATCGATGCTCTTAAAGCCTTGAAGCCCGAGCTTCGCCTCGATCTCGGATTTGAGCTTCGCCGCCTGCCGGTCCCTGGTTTCCACCGAGGCGGTCAGGCGGGCGAGATCGGCGAAATCCGCCTCGCCGATGCCGAAAGGCTCATGGGTTCCGGCGGCGCGCCGCTTCTCCTGGCGCTCCCCGATGGCTTCAAGCCGTTCATTCACGCGGGCGCGTTCCTCGGCCAGACCCGCGATCTTGCCCCGGCGCTCGATGCCCTGGGATGCCAGCTTCTGCGCCAGGGCGATCGCGTCCGGGGGCGGGGCGAGTGCGGCCAACTCGGCATCGGGACCAAGGCCCACGGCGGCGCGCACGGCTTCGAGCTTGCGGTCGAGTTCGGCCAGTTCGGCTTCCCGGTTCGCCCGGTCGGCACGGGCCTTCCCGACATGAACCGCCTTTTCCCCGGCATCGCGGATCGCGGCTTCGGCATCGAGAAGCGCTTGCGGCGGCACGATGGCGTCGATCTTCGCCTGCACGGTCCGGGAGCGGGCTTCGGCCTCGGCCAAGCCTTCCTCAGCCAGGGTGAGGGCCTTCAGCGCCGCCTCGCAAGCGCCGGCGAAATCCTCCCCCAATGGGCGCAGCCCGGCGAAAGCCGTCAGCTCCGCCGCCACACCGTCGAGTTCCTGGATCGAGGGCACCACCCGGACCAGCCGTTCCAGATGCAGGGTTTCCTGCCGAAGCCGCTGTTGCTCCAGGCGAAGCTCGGCGACTCTGTCTTGTGCGTCTTTTTGATGCTTCCGGGCTTGCTCGAAGGCCTCCCGCGTCATCACGCCGTCTTTCACGGCCCGGTCGGCGGCTTCGAAGGCGGTGAGGCCGATATAGAACAGCCGGTCTGCCTTTTTCCTGGTGTCGAAAAGGCCGGAGGCCTGAACTCCCAAACCGTCGATGATCTCGACCAGGGAGCGCAAGCCGCCGCCGGCTTCGAGGATCAACCGCCCGATATCGCCATCGGCGGCCAGCAAATGCTCGCCGCCGGAGCGCAGCGACAAATGATCCAGCCCGAACAGCGACTGGAACCGGAGCCGGTCGGTCGAGCCGAGGATGCGGGTCAGCACGGCTTCGTCCACGGCCTCGCCATCCGCGTCGGTCAGGGTGCGGATGCGGCCCTTCCGCCGTTTCAGGCTCAGCGAGGTTCCATCGGCGAGGGCGAGCGTCGCCGATAAGCGGATGCCGTCATAGCCGAAGACCCCACCGCGCGCGGTGTTGGCGGGCAGGCCGTAAAGGAAATCCGAAATGGCTTCGAGGCTGGTGCTCTTGCCGGCCTCGTTGGGGCCGTGGATGACCACCAGACCGGGCGATTCGGGAAAGCTCAGGGTGCGGCTGTCGATCAGCCCGTATTTTTCGAGAGTGAGGGACAGGAAGCGCATCGCTCAGCGCTGCCCGATCTGGAGCAGGGCCTGGGCCAGAATCCGGGCGCGGGCGGGGCCTTCGGCTTCGAGCCGCGCCAGGATCTCGTCGGCGCGGGCGCCGGCGGGCAGCTTGGTGCGGATCTCGGCAAGCCTTGGCGCGAGCCGCTCCCGCAGCCATTCGCCGGCGGCAAGCCCGTCGATCGTCTCCTGGAGATTGCCGGCGATGGTGGGATCGATGCCGGTGGCCAAAGCGGGCGGCGAGGTTCCGATCTCCAGCTTCTCCAGCCAGATGCCGTCGGCGATGCCGGCGGCCAGGGTCTCGATTTCCTCGCGCAGCTCCGGTGATTCGGTCACGAGACCGGCATGGAGCGGGGTCGTGCCCGTGAGCTTCAGGCGCAGCGCCAGCCCCCGGCCATCGGCGGCGGTATAGGCGGCTTCGATGCGCGAGCGGATGGCGGGCAGCAATCCCGTCCGGTCTTCAATGGCCGAAACGTCGAGTTCTTCCACGGCCCAGCGGATCACATCCAGCGGGCGATGATCGATCGCGGTGACGGCGCCGGCTTCGACCGTGACCAGCGTCACGCCTTTCGCCCCGGTCTCGCGCACGCTGCGCCCCTGGAGGTTGCCGGGGAACACGATATGCGGAGCCGCCGAAACCACCTCGCGGGCATGGACATGGCCCAGCGCCCAATATTGATAGCCGTGATTGGCCAATTGCTCGACGGTGCAGGGGGCGTAGCCGGCATGGCCTTCCCTGCCGGTGCAGGAAGTATGCAGAAGCCCGATGTTGAACAGGCCGGGGATCGGGCTCGGATAGTCCAGGGCGATGTTGGCGGCGACGTCGCGCTGAGGGAAGCTTTGGCCATGGATGGCGGTTTCGATCTCGTCCAGCCGCACCGTCTCGGGGCGCTTCGACGACAGCACGGTCACGTTGGATGAGAGTTCGAGGCGGCTGGCGAACCGGTTCTCGGCATCGTGATTGCCGGCGATCATGACCACGCGGATGCCGGCTTCCCGCAACTGCCGCATGCGGTCCGCGAAGAACTGGCCGGTGCGGTAGTCCCGCCATTGCCCATCGAAAACATCGCCGGCGATCACCACCAGCCGGCATTCCTCCTCGATGGCGAGCCCAACGAGATTGTCGAAGGCCCGCCGCGAGGCGTCATCGATGCGCTGGGCGTAGTTCTCCGACTTCCGGGTCAGGCCGAGAAGCGGGCTATCGAGATGGAGGTCGGCGGCGTGAATGAACCGGAAGCGCAAGCGGGGAACTCCCTGGCCGCTGATGTGCGGCCGCTGGACTCTACCCGGTATCGTGAGCGCGGGCCAATGCCAAGGTGGCACCTTTGAAGCCCTTCCCCATCGAGCGGGAGGGCTTTACCGGGTGCCTTGGCAGTTACCATCGCAACAATGGCGCGGAATGAGTTATCTTTGTTTCCGTTGGCTGCGGCGAAGGCGCGTTCAGCAACAAAGGGCGTAGGGACGGAAATGGGCAAAGAAAACGGCGGAGACATCGTCTCTCAAGAAGCGATCGCGGAACAGACGGCGGCGCCGCAGATCCGCAAGGGTGCCGATACGGGCAAGGCCGCGAAGGGCAAATCCACGAAGGGGCGCTCGCCTGCCGGCGGCAAGCCTCGCCCGAAAGCCGCGGCGGAAGCGGTGATGCCGGAGACCGGAGCCTCGGCCGAGGCTCTGGCCCGAGCCGCGCCTGATGCCCCCGATTCAACCGAATCCGGTGCCGTCGAACCCGGTGCCGCCACACCCGATTCCACCGGAAGGGCCGAAGCCGACGCGGCACTGGCGCCCGTGCTCGACGCCATGTGGGACGCCAATCCGCTGAGCAAGCTGCTGCCGATCGATTGGGGCGAGGTCATGCAGGCCCTGTCGGCGGTGTCGGTTGCCTCCTTCTCCGATCCGTTTCACGCGGCGGCATCCTCCACCCAATTGAACCTCCGGCTTTGGAAGGAGGCCACCAACGCCTGGACCGACACCATGGCGCGTTGGGCCGGAACCGCGACGGCGGGGCCGGACGAGGCGCCTGGCCTGCACCCGGCGAAGGCGCATCACCATGCAAAAAGCCATCAGGCTGCCGATGCCGATCGGCGTTTCGAGGCGCCGGAATGGGAGCAGCATCCCTTCTTCCGCCTCTTGAAGCAAAGCTACCTTGCCATCTCCGAACAATTGCTGGAGGTGGGGGCCAAGCAGGATCTTCCACCCGCCGAGCGGCAGCGCCTGCTTTTCCATCTGCGCCAGTTCGTCGATGCGATGAGCCCGACCTTGTTCCTGCCCACCAATCCCGCCGCCCTGCGCCGGGCCGTGGAGACCGGGGGCGGCAGCATCGTCGACGGGCTCCGCAATTTTGCCGCCGACATGAAGGAAGGCCGGCTCAGCATGACCGATACCCAGGCTTTCGCGCCGGGTAAGAACCTGGCGCTGACGCCGGGCAAGGTCGTGTTCCGCAACCGCCTGATCGAGCTGATCCAATATACGCCGGTGGAAGCGCAGAGCCACGCCGTGCCGCTGCTGATCATGCCGCCCTGGATCAACAAGTTCTACATTCTGGATCTGCAACCGAAGAACAGCCTCGTGCGCTACCTGCTGGAGCAGGGGTACTCGGTGTTCATGATTAGCTGGAAGAATCCCGACACCTCGATGGAGGCCATGACCTTCGAGGATTACATGCTGGAAGGGCCGATCGCGGCGAGCGACGTCATCCGCGAAATCACCGGCTCCGCTACCGTCAATCCGATCGGCTATTGCATCGGCGGCACGCTGCTGGCGATGACGCTCGCCCATCTGTCCGCGAAGGGCGACCGGCGCTTCGGCCCGGCCACCTTGATGGTCTCCATGCAGGATTTCTCGGAGGTCGGGGAAACCGCGGTCTTCATGGACGAGCCGCAGATTGCCTATATGGAACGCCGGATGCTGGAGCAAGGCTATCTCGATAGCCGGGACATGGCGAACATGTTCAACCTCTTGCGCTCCAATGATTTGATCTGGAACGCCTTCGTCAACAACTACCTTCTCGGCAACAAGCCGCCGGCCTTCGATCTCCTCTATTGGAACAGCGACGGCACGCGCATGGCCCGCGCCGCGCACAGCTTCTATCTGCGCAACACCTATCTTGAGAACAATCTGATCAAGCCGGGCAAGGTCCAGATCCTGGGCGAGCCCCTCGACCTCCGCCGCATCGAGAGCGACATCTATTCGGTGGGCGCCGAGAAAGACCATATCGTGCCCTGGCAATCGGCTTGGCGGGTGGCTCTGGTCACGCGGGCTAAGGTCCGCTTCGTCCTGGCGGCGAGCGGGCATATCGCCGGCATGATCAATCCTCCGGCCAAGGCCAAGGGCGGCTATTGGACCAGCAACGCCGAAACGGTGGCGGCCTCGGCGGAGGAATGGCTCGCCGGCGCCGAGCATCATCAGGGCAGCTGGTGGATCGATTGGATGCAATGGCTATCCGCCCGGTCCGGCGAGAAAGTACCGTCGCCACAGGTCGGCAGCGAAGCCCATCCGCCGCTCGTGGATGCGCCCGGAACCTATGTTCTGGAGAAATAGCGGAATGCGGGACGTACGCCGGAAACGGCTGTTTTTCCAAAGCTGGCACCGGGGATGCCGCGAGACGGATCTGGTTCTGGGGGGCTTCGCCGAGCGCTATCTCGACAGCCTCACCGAGGCGCAACTCGGACAGTATGAGGCGCTGCTCGAACTGGATGACGGTCTCATTCTCGATTGGATCACCGGGCGGGCGGCGCCGGAGCCGGAGCACAAAAGCGAGGTTCTCGATCTTGTGCTCGCATTCGACTTCAGGGCGCCCCCGGCTTGAATCTCGTTCTACCGAGCCTGTCCGCGCCCGTCCGGCTATCGGTCGGCGGCGCGCCGGAGGGGCATGATGCCCGCATCCTCGGGAACCTCCTCGAAAGTGGGGCGGCACCGGCGCTGCTGATCGTTTGCCGGGACGAGGGGCGGATGGCGCGGCTTCAGGCGGCGTTCGCCTTCTTCCATCCGGGGATCGAGGTTTTGACCCTGCCGGCCTGGGACTGCCTGCCCTATGACCGGGTCTCGCCCAATGCCGAGGTGACGAGCCGCCGGGTCGATACCCTGACCCGGCTGGTGGAAAAGCCGGCGCCGATCGTTTTGACGACGGTGAATGCGGCGGTGCAGAAGGTGCCGCCGCGCAAGCTTTTTGCCGGGCGGGTGCTGACGCTGGGGGCCGGCGGGCGGATTTCGCTCGATCGGCTCACAGGCTTCCTCAACCAGAACGGCTATTACCGGACCGACACGGTGCGGGAGCCGGGCGAGTTCGCGGTCCGAGGCGGCATCGTCGATATCTTCCCCCCCGGCAATTATCATCTGGGCGAGGCGGAGCCGCTCCGGCTCGATTTCTTCGGCGACACGATCGAGGGGATTCGGAGCTTCGACCCGCTGACCCAGCGCTCGACGGGCAAGCTCGAGAAGCTCGTGATGAAGCCAATGAGCGAGGTCTTGCTCGACGAGGACACGATCCGGCGTTTCCGCGGCCGCTACCGCGAGCAGTTCGGCACCGTCGCCGATGACGATCCGCTCTATGAGGCGATCAGCGCCGGGCGGCGCTATATCGGCATGGAGCACTGGCTGCCGCTCTATTACGAATCCCTGGAGACGGTGCTCGACTATATGCCGGGCGCCGCCGTGGTGCTCGATCACCAGGCGGAGCAGTTCCGCGACGACCGCCTCGCCACCATCGCCGATTTCTATCTTGCCCGGAAGGAAGTGGGGCAAGCGGTTAAAGGCGGTTCTCCCATCTATCGCCCGGTCAAGCCGGATCAGCTTTGGCTCGATCAGGCGGGTTGGGATGGGGCGCTCGACGAACGCGCCGTGCTGTCGCTGTCGCCCTTCGCGGTGCCTTCATCATCTGGCTTCGATGCCGGGGGCGGGAGCGGGCAGGATTTCGCCGAGGCGCGCGCCAATCCCAAGATCAACATCTTCGACGCCCTCCGTGATTTCATCCAGGCCGAGCAGGGGCTGGGGCATCGGGTGGTGCTGCTGGCCTATAGCACCGGCTCCGCCGACCGGCTGCGGAGCGTGCTTCAGGACCGGGGCGTCGAGGCGCTGGCCGTGGGCTCAGGGCCTAAGATCGCGGGGCTTTTGCCGAAGACGGTGGCGCTGGCGGTGCTCGGCCTCGACCGGGGCTACCGGAGCGGCGGCACGATCTATCTCAGCGAACAGGACATTCTGGGCGACCGCCTCGCCCGCGTGCCGAAACGGCGGAAGAATTTCGACAAATTCGTCGCCGAGGTCTCGACCCTCGTCGAAGGCGATCTCGTCGTTCATGTCGAGCACGGCGTCGGCCGCTATGACGGCCTCGTCACGCTGGAGGTGGCGGGGGCGCCGCATGATTGCCTGCGGGTGATCTATGCCGGCGACGACAAGCTCTTCGTTCCGGTCGAGAACATCGAAGTCCTGTCGCGTTTCGGTTCGGAAGAGGCGGGCGTTCAGCTCGACAAATTGGGCGGCGTCGCCTGGCAGGCGCGCAAGGCCAGGGTCAAGGCCCGCATCCGCGATATCGCTAACGAGCTGATCCGCGTCGCCGCCGAGCGGCAGTTCCGCCAGGGCGAATACCTTCCGGCGCCGGAGGGGCTGTATGAGGAATTCGCCGCGCGGTTCCCTTACCCCGAGACCGAGGACCAACTCCGCGCGATCAACGACGTGCTTACCGATCTGGCGTCGGGCAAGCCCATGGACCGGCTGGTCTGCGGCGATGTCGGTTTCGGCAAGACCGAGGTGGCGTTGCGCGCGGCCTTCGTCGCCTCGATGTCGGGAACGCAGGTCGCCATCGTCGTGCCGACGACGCTCCTGGCCCGTCAGCATACAAGGACACTCCGCCAGCGTTTTGCCGGATTGCCGGTGCGGATCGGCCAATTGTCGCGGCTTGTCGGGGCCAAGGAGACGGCGGAGGTCAAGCGCGACCTTGCCGATGGGCGGCTCGATATCGTCGTCGGCACCCATGCACTTCTCGGCAAGGGGGTGAGCTTCCGGCATCTCGGCCTCGTCATCGTCGACGAGGAACAGCATTTCGGCGTCACCCAGAAGGAAAAGCTGAAGCAGCTCAAGAGCAACGTGCATGTGCTGACACTGACGGCGACGCCGATTCCGCGCACGCTGCAACTGGCGTTGTCCGGCGTGCGCGACATGAGCATCATCGCCACCCCGCCGATCGACCGGCTGGCGGTGCGGACTTTCGTCATGCCCTATGACGGCGTCGTCATCCGCGAGGCGATCCTGCGCGAGATCCATCGCGGCGGCCAGACCTTCTATGTCGTGCCGCGCATCTCCGATATCGAGGATGTGCAAAAGGAGCTGGCCCGGCTGGTGCCGGAGGTCAAGATCGTCTGCGCCCATGGCCAGATGGCGTCTGCCGAACTTGAAACCGTGATGGGCGCCTTCGACGACCGCAGCTTCGATCTGCTGCTGGCGACCAACATCATCGAATCCGGCCTCGACATGCCGCAGGCCAACACCATCATCATCCACCGCTCCGACATGTTCGGACTGGCGCAGCTCTATCAGCTCCGTGGCCGCGTCGGACGCGGCAAGACCCGCGCCTATGCCTATCTGACCCTGCCGGCGCGGCGGGTTCTGTCGGAAACGGCGCAAAGGCGCCTGGAAGTGATGCAGACGCTCGACACGCTCGGCGCCGGCTTCACCCTGGCGAGCCACGATCTCGATATAAGAGGGGCCGGCAACCTTCTCGGCGGCGAGCAATCCGGCCATATCCGCGAGGTCGGGATCGAGCTTTACCAGCACATGCTGGAAGAAGCGGTCGTCACCGCGCGGTCGGGCGATAAAGGGATCGGCGAGAAGCCGGAAGAATGGACGCCGCAAATCGCGATCGGCACCCCCGTCCTCATCCCCGAAGCCTATGTCGCCGATCTCAACGTCCGCCTCGGCCTCTACCGCCGCATCGCCGGCCTCCTCGACCGCCGCGAAATCGACGCCTTCGCGGCGGAACTCGTCGACCGCTTCGGCCCCCTCCCGCCCGAGGTCGACAACCTCCTCGAAATCATCGCCATCAAACGCCTCTGCCACGACGCCGGCATCGAGCGCGTCGAAGCCGGCCCCAAAGGCGCCGTCCTCACCTTCCGCGGCAACCGTTTCTCCAACCCGGCGGGCATGGCCGACTTCCTCAACCGCCAATGCGGCACCGCCAAATTCCGCCCGGATTCAAAACTGGTGGTGATGCGGGGGTGGGACGAACCGAAGCAGAGGATTGTAGGGGTGACGCGGATATTGGGGGAATTGGTGGGGATTGTGGGGAATTCCGCAGGGTGATAGTTATAATGGATAGTGTTTTGGATTGAAAGGCGCGGGAGCGTTATGGTTCCGATGTCTGCTTGTGACCCATTGCAGACGCCAACCGACCAATGGTGATGAAGTAGAAGTTATGCTATTTAATGCAAGACATCCATACGGAGCGCCAACATAACTAGCGCTGTTTTGATAATCTCCCAACATCTAGCGCCAATGTTATCCAACCGTGATCACGCGATGGCGGTTCAATATTTTTGTCTTTATCCCAGGCACCTAGACTTTCAATACATTCTTGCGGTGATGAGCCTAATACGTGGTTTTTTATCTTCTCTGCACTATTGATAATTTTGTTCTGGGTCCACGATTTGTGGTGTGCACCAATGACTACAACCAGATAAAAATTTAGCAGATTATCTTTAAAATGCGCACTCGCGATCTCCAATCTTGCAATATCGGTTTCGATCCGTGATATCCCATCATTTGGAGCAACTCGTTTTACCTCAATTAAACCTTTGATGCAGGTACTTTCGCCATAAACAAGGTCGACCTTCTCCGATTTCCCTTTGGTCGAATATTCCTTCCTCGACATGCACCCATACATGCTTTCATAGCGCGCCTCAAGGCGAACGCAATAACCAGCCTCAATTAGACGATTTTGAAGACCGTGAACGTAGACAGATTCTGGGACGTCGCCGGATTCATTCCAAAGCAATTTGGATTGATATTGGAAAATCGCCTCATTTGTCCACTCGCCGATCTCCCGAGCATCTACTTTTAGCATGTTACACCAATACGTTATTTAGCTCCGTAATGTACATCAATATTATTGCCATTACGAGCAGAATATCCACCCCGATTCACGAATTGTTACACTGTGTCGATTGGGCCGACGAGGAAGCGTAGGATGGGTGAGCGAAGCGCTACCCATCTTCGATCCGCGACTCCGACTCTCTGCTGTCATGATGGGGTGGGGGCGTAGGACCAGTTGATTCCGCAGCCCTCCGGTTCAAGGGGCGTCCTGGTTCTGATGGGTAGCGCTTCGCTCACCCATCCTACTATTGCTCGGCCACGGGGCTACCCACCGATTCTTTCCAGCAGCAAGGCGGCACGGCCAAGCTTCGCGTCCATAAATCACAGACACGTGATGTTGCAGAAGTAAACCCCTGGATGCAGCCGTCGAATGTGTAGTTTTGTGTAGTTAAGTGGCGTTTGACTGTAGTGCCAGTCAATTCCTGCCCGGCAATTTTTGCCTGCTTCTGAGTTCTTTGGTCACATTGATGTGAAACCCGCTGGTTTATCGGGAAACCGATATGAATATTCAAATTCTGTTGCTAAAAGCGGGAATGTGGCGTGACTATGGCGCCTATATAAGCCACGAAACCGGGATACTTTCCCGGTCCGATCACGGTAAGTATTTTTCCAAGGAGACGATCATGGGAATGGGAGTCGGAGGTTATTCGGGCGGGATGGCGCAAGCCAGCGCCGCCAGCTTCCAACAGCGGCAGCAGAATTTCAGTGCGCTGTCGCAGGCCTTGCAGTCGGGCAGCCTCAGCGGGGCGCAAGCCGCGTTCCAGACGCTGACCAGCAATCTGCCCAGCAGCGCCACCAGCAATCCGAACAGCGCCCTGGCGCAGATCGGGACTGCGTTGCAGGCCGGTGATTTGAGCGGCGCGCAGACGGCCTTTACGGCAATGCGCTCCGGCCATCATCACCACGGCCAGGGCCTGCAAGTTGCCAACACCAACGCCAACACGCTCCCCACCCTTGCCGCCGGTGGCAGCAACAGCGGTGGTACGGGCAGCCTGCTCAACGTGTCCATCTGACAAACGGCAGGCCGGCGATTGAGCCCCTTAGCGGAAGCTTCCAATGCAGCATAGGGGCCCAATCGCCGGCATCGCCGCGCATGGCGGTTACGTCGCCACCGCCGGCTACGACAATCAGCTGATTCTCTGGGACGGACGCAGCCGTAACGCTCTGGCGCGGGCCAATCACGATCATCTGGTCAATGCCTGCGCCTTCAGCGCCGATGGGCGTTTGCTCGTTAGCGCCAGCAGCGACTATTCCGCGCGCATCTTCGAAGTCCCGTCGCTCCGCCTCAAGGCGGCACTCCTCGGCCATGAGGATGATGTCGATATGGCCGAGTTCTCGCCGGACGGAAGCGCCGTCGCCACCTGCGCCCTGGATCGCTGCCTGCGGATCTTCGATCTTAGCGGAAACCTCCTCAAAACATTCCGCGGGCATGAGGGCAATGTCTTGTCCCTGCTCTGGAGCCTTGACGGCAAGCGGCTGGTGTCGTCCAGCGTCGACGGCACGGTGCGGGAATGGGATGTCGATACCGGTGCCGAGCTGCGCCGGAACGATCTCGATCAGCGCACCGACACCGTCGCCATGGACGCCCTGGGCCGCATCTATGCCGGCGACGATCATGGCCGCATCGCCGTGATCGTCGAAGGCCGCCCCACCTATTTCAAGGCGCATCAGGCCGGGATCAAGAAGATCGCCTATGATCCGGCCCGGCAAGTCCTGGTCTCGCTCAGCTATGACCGCACGCTCGCCGTCTGGCAGGTGGAGCCAAATGCGGCACTTCGGGAAATCTCGCGCTCGCCTTTGCCGGCGGTGATCTGGGCAAGGGCGGCGGCGCTCCTCGATGATGGCCGGGTCGCAATCGGCAGCTTCGGTTCGAGCTACGCGATCTTCGACTGGCGGAGCGGGGAATGGGATGTCGAGGGTATCGACGCCGGCCCCGGCATCAATGCCGTCGCGGTGCTTGCCGGCGGCGTCTATAGCGTCGGCGATGCCGGCACGGTCTTCGTGGATGGCGAGCCTTGCGCCTCGATGGGCAGCCTCTGCAATTTCCTGCTCCCGCTCGGCGGGCGCGTGCTTACCGGCGGGCAGCTTGGGCAGGTGTTCGACGCGCGGAGCGGCGAAGTGCTGTATGAGCACCGCTCCCCGCTGAATTGCGCCGCAAGCTTCCTCCGCGAGGGCAGGGCGCATGCGGTGATCGGCACCTATACGGGCGAGGCGCTGGTCTTCGCGCTGGAGAACGATGGCGGGCTGCGCTTGGTCTCCAGCCTCAAGATCTACGAGAACGCGATCAAGGGGCTGGCCGCCGATGGGGAGACGATCTTCTCAGTCTGCGCCTCGACCGACATCGCCTGGCATCGCATCGATGATTTCAGCTTGGTCCGCTATCGGCGGAAAGTGCATGAGCGGATCGCCAATGCCTGCTGTATCGCTGGTCCTGGCCTCTTTGCCAGCGTCAGCCGCGACCGGGCTTTGCGGATCTGGGATGGCGAGCGGGAGGAAATCTATCCGAGTCTGCATCCGAACTCGGTCAAATGCATCGGCGTCAGCGATGACGGTGCCGTGCTGATGACCGGCAGCTATGGCGGCACCCTCGCGGGTTTCGATCTCAAGAGCCGAAGCTGGCTGCCGATGACGCGCCCGACGGCCTCCGGCATTTCGGCGCTTGCCTATGATGGGCGGCGGGATTGTTTCCTGGCGGCTTCCTATGACGGCTCCATCTATGAAACCGATCGGAAAGGTGCGCTGCTGTGATGGCGCTCCTCCTGTTTCCGGGCAGCCGGCGCCGGCATTCCCACAATGGCCGGCTGATCGATGAACTGGCGTCACGGCTGGAAGGGAGGTGCAGGATCGACGTGCTGCGCCCCGCCGAGGTGGATTTGCCGCTCTTCGACCAGGATCTCGAAGCCGATCCGGCGGTGGCTTCTAGCGTCGCGGCGATCCATGCGCGCTTCGCCGCCGCCGATGGCTTTATCGTGGCCTCGCCTGAATATAACGGGCAGCTCACCTCTTATCTGAAGAACACGGTCGACTGGGTGTCGCGGCTGCCGCATATCGACCAAAGCTATCGGAATCCCTTCCGGGGCCGGCCGCTGCTGCTGTGCTGCGCCACGACGGGGTGGAGCGGGGGCATCCTGGGGTTGCAGCATGCGCGCGCCCTGTTCAGCTATCTGGGCTGTCTGGTGATGCCGGAGCAAATCTGCGTGCCGCATGCCGAGCAAGCCCTGGCGGAGCTTGATCCGTTCTTTGCCGAACATATCGGCCAGACGCTCCGGCGCCTGGAGGAACTGACGACGAGGGAGCAAGAACATGCGGGACGCGGCTGATTCGGAAGTGTCTGATTCGGGCTGGCACTGGCCGGTCTTCGGCGAGACGCTGTGCGGGGGCCTGACCGATCGCGAAAGACTGGGATTGCCCGACCGTTTCGTCGCGGAGCGTTTCGCGTCGGCGTTTCCGGAGGCCCTGATCCGGCTGCGCGGGACCAGCCCCGAGGCGCTGACGGAGCGGCTTGCCGATGGTTCGGCGCCGCTGGTGGAGCGTCTGGCGGCGGGCGATCTGCTGGCCCTGATCGGCGACCCCCGGATCCGGGTGGAGCAGCCGGACATGGTCGAAATCCCCGGCGGCGACATCGAGATCGGTCTGGCGGAAAGCGAGATCGAGGGGGTGATGCGGCGCTATCACGGCATCGGCCTCGACCGAAGCTGGATCGAGAAGGAATGCCCCCGGCATCGAGTGCGGCTGAACCCCTTCCGCATCGCCCGATACCCCGTCACCAATCATGAATACCGGGCTTTCCTGCTGGCCACGGATTACCCCGAGCTGCCGACGGGATGGAGTTTCCGCCGCTATCCGCTGGAGCGCGCCAATCATCCGGTCTATACGCTCTCGCCCGCAGCCGCCGATGCCTATGCGAAGTGGCTGGCGGAACGCACGGGCAGGGGCTTCCGGCTGCCCACGGAGGCCGAGTGGGAATATGCCGCCGCCGGCCCGGAGGGGCTTGAGTTTCCCTGGGGAGACCGCTTCGACGCCGATCTCGCCAATACCGCCGAGACCGGGCTGTTCACGACCTCGCCGGTCGGCGCCTTCGCCGGCGGCTATTCGCCTTTCGGCCTTGCCGATCTCGCCGGCAATGTCGAGGAATACGTCGCCGATGATTACGCGCCCTATCCCGGCGGGCGCTTCGTCAAGGACCATCTGGTCGATATCCATGGAAACTACCGGATCGCCCGTGGCGGCAGCTTCGCGCGCTTCCGCGATCTCGCCCGCAACCGGCGGCGGCATGGGCACAATCCGCGCTCGGTCACCTATGTGATGGGCTTCCGGCTGGCCGAGGAGATCTGACGCCATGGCGCATCTTCTGGTGGTGGAATTGCCGGGAGGCAATGATTTCGACGTGATCGAGACGGCGCTCGGGCTTGGGCACCGCGTGACCTTCGTCACTGGCGATCTGGCGCATTACCGGCGGCGGGCGGAAGTGTCGGCATGGCTCGACCGGACGCATGCGATTGTCGAGGTGCCGGGTTTCGATTATGCGCTGCTGGAAGAGCTTGTGCTGGCGATCCACGCGGAAACCCCGATCGAGGCGCTATTGTGCCTGATCGACATCCGCATGGTGGAGGCAAGCCGCCTCGCCCGGCGCCTGTCGCTGCACTTCCTCAACCCGGACAGTGCCGCCCGGCTGCGCGACAAATTCAGCGTCCGCCAGCGGCTTTTGGAACGCGGCATTCCGCAGCCGCGCTTCGCGCTGGCAACCAGTGATGACGAATTGCGCGCCGCCGTCGATGAGATCGGATTGCCGGTGCTGGTCAAGCCCAGCGACGGCTATGGCTCGCAGAACATCGTGGTGTTCCGCTCGTCCGACGACCTTATCCCGCTGTTCGTCCCCTTCGAAGATTACTTGCCGAGCCGGACCGATTACGGGCTGGGCGTGCAGGCCAATGACCGGCTTCTGGTCGAACGCTTCATCGAGGGCGTGGTCATCGGCTGCGATACCTTCAGCCGCGACGGCGAGCACCGTTTCCTCGGCATCAATGAAAAGCGGTTCTTCCCGCTCCCTTCCTTCGCCATCGAGGGCGGCTGCTTCCCGTCGGAGAACTTCGATGAAGCGGCTGTCCGGGATTATGTGTTCCGGGTGCTGGACGCGCTCGATTTCGATTGCGGCGCCGCGCATACCGAACTTCTGGTCTCGCCCGAGGGGATTTGGCTGGTCGAGGTCAATGCCAGGCTGGTCGGCGCGCAGATCCCGCGCCTGCTCGGCTACGCCCTGGACCGCTCCCTTCATGCCGAACTGATCAAACTGCATCTGGGATTGCCGCTCGATCTCCCTGAACGCCCGAGCCAATTCGCGGTATCGCGGTGGATCGTGGCCGAGAGTGCCGGCATCATCGAGTCGATCGAACTGCCGGAGACCGATGACAAGCGCATCCGCTGCGTCGCGCTGTTCAAACGCCCCGGCGATCCGGTGCGCCCGCCGATCGAGAACGCCGACCGCATCGGCTATGTGATGACCGTGGGGGCAACCCGCCAGGAAGCCGAACGGATCGCCGAGGAATTCGTGCGCGCGGCCAAGGTGACGATAGTTCCCGGCTGAGGGGCCACTCCGCCGTCGTGAACGGCGAAATCACGCCTCCGTCAGTAACGCTCGTAAATCTTGGTCTCGCCCCCGGTCAGCCCGAACAGCACCACCTCATAGGGTGCGTTGCCATGATCCATGCCCGGCGCGCTCTGCGGCATGCCGGGGACGGCCAGACCCTTGGCTTGCGGGCGCTCGGCGAGCAGGCGGGTGACCGCCGGGGCCGGGACATGCCCCTCGATCACGTACCCGTCGATAACGGCGGTATGGCAGGATTGGAGATCGTTCGGCACGCCTTGCTCGGTCTTGATCGGCGACACGTCGTATACATCCACCACCTTCAGGGAAAATCCGGCGTTGCGCATATGCTCCACCCAATGGCCGCAGCATCCGCAGGAAGCCGACTTCCATACGGTCATCTCGGCAGCCGCCGAGTATGCCCGTGCCGGGAAAAACCCGATCGACAGGGGAATGGCGGCGGCTGTCCCCAGCAGGGTTTTCAGCAGGTCACGGCGCTTCATGGTCGTTCCTTTTTGGCGATGCGGTGGAAGGCACCGCCGGATTATAGCGCAGGGTTCGGGAAGGCGCGATATTGCCGCGCGGCTCTTCTCGTAATAAAGAAGGCGCCCGTGTTCTTACCGGTCGAATTGGCGGATGGCAAATTTCAGATTTATTCCCGTGATGGCGGCGGCGATGTTCGGACCCATCGGGGCGTTGGTGTTTGCCCCCGTCGGGGCGTTGGCGCAATCGGTGCCGACGGTCGAGATCGTCGGCGCGACGCCGCTGTCCGGGGCCGGCATCGACCGCGACAAGGTGCCTGCCCTCATCCAGGGCCTGTCCGCCGCCGATCTGACGCGGGAGGGTTCGGCGAATCTCGCCAATACCCTGAACGGCAAGCTCGGCAGCGTCAGCGTCAACGACACCCTGGGCGACGGGGCGCAGCTCGATATTCTTTACCGGGGCTTCACCGCTTCGCCGGTGCTCGGCACGCCGCAGGGGCTGGCGGTGTATCAGAACGGGGTCCGGATCAACGAGGCTTTCGGCGAGACGGTGAACTGGGATCTGATCCCCGACATCGCCATCGACCATGTCGATCTGATGGGCGCCAACCCGGTTTATGGGCTGAATGCGCTGGGCGGCGCGCTTGCCGTCACCATGAAGAACGGCTTCAATAATCAGGGAGGAGAGGCCGAGATTTCCGGCGGTTCTTTCGGGCGGCGCTCGGGCTCGATCGAATACGGGGTTCAGTCCGGGGAATTCGCGGCCTATATCGCGGGCAAGGTGCTGGAGGAGGATGGCTGGCGCCAATTCTCCGGCGACGCCTTGCGGCAGCTTTATGCCGATCTCGGCTGGCGCAACGACCGGGCCTCGCTCGATCTCAGCTTCACCGGGGCGAACAACCGGCTGTTCGGCCAGGGCACGACACCCTTGCAGGAACTGAGCGCCGCCCGCTCCAGCGTCTATACGACGCCGCAGAACAATTTCAACCAGCTCGAATTCCTGACGCTGAACGGCTCCTTCCAGGCGACGGACGCGTTGTCGCTGCAAAGCAACCTCTATTACCGCGAATTCCGGCAGACGGTTTCGAACGGCAACCTCTCGAATTATGTGCCCTGCGGGGATCCGGCCCTGCTCTGCCAGCCCGACGGGGTGACGCCGGTGACGGGAACCGGCGGGCCGCTTCCCAATGTCGCTGGCGCCAACGGGCTGTTGGGGCAGAATGACCGCGAATGGATTCGCACGGTGACGCTCGGCGGCTCGCTTCAGGCGACCCATACGGGCCGGATTTTCGATCGCGACAACAATTTCGTCCTCGGCGCGAGCCTCGACCACGCGGTGACGAATTTCCAATCCAGTGCCGAGATCGGCGCCGTCAATGCGGCCTTGCAGGTGACGCCCTCCGGTTTCTTCGTGAATACGCCGGAGAATACCGGCGGCTTCAATGCGACGCCGGTACGGCTCAATGCCACCAATGATTATTACGGCGTCTTCGCTACCGATACCCTCGATTTGACCGAAGCGCTCGCGGTGACGGGGAGCGCCCGGCTCAACATCGCCGAGATCGCTCTCGGCGATCTGCGGGGCAGCGATCTCAACGGCAACAGCACCTATACAAGGCTCAATCCGGCGATCGGCGCCACTTACAAAATCACCCCCGGCCTGACCGGCTATTTCGGCTATTCCGAAGCCAACCGCGTGCCGACGCCGAGCGAGATCGAATGCTCCAATCCGCTGCTTCCCTGCCTGCTGCCTTCCTCGCTCGCCTCCGATCCGCCGAGCTTGAAACAGGTGGTGTCCCATACTTATGAGGTTGGGTTGCGGGGCCGGCTGACCCCGGTGGAAGGGACGAATATCGGCTGGAATCTCGGCCTGTTCCGGAGCGATCTCGATGACGACATTTATGGCGTCGCCACCTCGCTCAGCGCCGGCTACTTCACCAATATCGGCCAGACGCGGCGGCAGGGGGTGGAGGCCGGGCTGAACTATCACGATGCGGATTGGTCGGTTTATGCCAATTACGCGCTGGTCGATGCGACTTTCCAGTCGCCGGTGACCATGCCGCTTTGGAACGGCAATGTCGAACAGGTCAAGCCGGGCAACCGCCTGCCGGGGATCCCGGCCAATCAAGTCAAATTCGGCGCCGATTACCGGATCACGGCGGATTGGTCGATCGGCGGCACGCTCGTATTTATGAGCGACCAGAATTACCGCGGCGACGAAGCCAATCTTTCCTCAAGGCTGCCCGGCTACGAGACCGTGAATCTGCACAGCACCTACAGGGTCACGCCGGATTTCGAGTTGTTCGCCAATATTCAGAACCTGTTCGACAGCCGCTATGCCAGTTTCGGCAATCTGGGCGACGCCACCGGCGCCGGCCCGGTGGGCGGCACCGATCCCCGCTTCCAAAGCCCCGCCGCCCCCATCGCCGCCTTCGGCGGGGTTCGGGTCAAGTTCTGAGAGTCAAGTTCCGAGGCGGGGATTGCTCTGGCGGGATCGAGGGCCGTTGCAAAATTCACATAATAGCGCTGGCGTTCTGGCGGTGCGGCGCGCTAAAGGAGGGGGCATCCTCTCTGGTACGATTCCCCATGATCCAGGCGCTTTTTTCGACGCTGTCCGAAATCCTCGAACCGCAGTTGCGGCGCGCGTTCCTGCTTAGCCTCGGTGCGGCTTCCGCCGTGTTCGCGGGGCTGTGGCTCGGGCTCGGCTGGGGGCTGGCGCATGCGAGGGCCTTCGATTACTGGCTCCTGAACGATGCTTCCGCCGTCCTGGGCGGGGTGGCGGTGCTGTTCTTCACCTGGCTGCTGTTTCCGAGCGTCATGACCTTGATCCTCAGCTTCTTCGTCGAGGAAGTCCTGACGGCGGTTGAGCAGCGGCGCTATCCCACGCTGCCGGCGCCGCGCGTGGCGACGATCGGGGAGCTTCTGGGGAGCAGTCTGCGGCTGACGATTTTCGCGATCCTGCTCAATCTCGCGGCACTGCCGGTCTATCTCTTCGTGCCGGGGATCAATCTGATGGTCTTTTATGGGGTGAATGGCTATCTGCTCGGGGCGGAGTATTTCGACATGATCGCCATGCGGCGCCTGGGCGATGCCGAGCGGCAAAGATTCCGGCGGGAATGGCGGTGGCGGATCCTGGCGGCGGGGGCGCTGATCGCATTGCTGTTCAGCCTGCCGGTGGCGAATCTTCTGGCGCCGATCGTTGGAGCGGTATTCATGCTGCACCTGTTCGAAAGGATGCGGGGAAGCGTAAGCATAGGTTAAACGTTTTGAAATCATAATCTTGCCCAATTGCTTTTGCATAGTTATTTAGCCTATTGTTTTACTTATCCTGATAGGATGATCGATGTTTCAGCGCAAGAAGACCGAGCAGGAGGAGAGAAAGCGGGATATGGCCAGCGGCGATGATCTTGAAATTCCGGCAAAGCCCGGACAAAGACCTGGTATCACTCCCGTAAAGCCGGCGGGGCTGCCGCCGCGTTTTCCGGGCGAATTGGCGCGGAGCGGGCCCGCCCCCTTCGGGCCCGGCGGCTTTGGCGGAAGCTCGCCCGCACCAGCACCCGAACCCGAGACCGAGCTGCGGAAGCTCATCGTCGGCCGCGAGATCGCACTTTCCGGTGAGATCAAATCCTGCGACCGGCTGGTCGTGGAAGGCAGCGTCGAGGCCAATCTCGCGAATTGCCGCGACATCGACATCGCCGAAAGCGGTCTCTTCAAGGGCTCGGCCTCGATCGAAGAGGCAGAAATCCGGGGCCGATTCGAAGGTAGTCTGAATGTTCGCGGACGGCTTCTCATCCGGGGCACGGGGCAGGTGGTCGGAACCGTGCGCTATGGCCAGATCGAGATCGAATTGGGTGGCCAGATCTCGGGCGACGTTCAGTCGCTTTCGCTCCCGGTCCAGTCTGGACAACAGTACGAGTCTGGGCAGCACGAGTCCGGGCAGCACGAGCATGGCGGCACGCGGCCGGAGGCCAGTCCCGCCAGGCAGGGGGATCTATACGGTGCCGGTGCCGTCGCGGATGAAGTTTGAGGCGGCTGAAGTTTGAGGCGTCGAAGTTTGAGTTTGGCGGTTCGATCGTAAATTCTTGATAGGGCGATTGGTTCAGTCGCCCGGTGAGGCGGGATATGTCCGAGGCGCGGGGGGCGTCCGGGGCTGAGGGATCGAGAAGCGGCGCGCAATTTTGCGTGGCCGCTCTCGGCCTTTTGTTGCTGGCGGGTTGTGCGGTTCCAAAGCAAGAACTGCCGTTGGCCTCGGCCGGCGGCGGCGAGGTTGGCGGCGAAGTTCAGGCGAAGATATCAAGCCCGCCGCAACCTCAAATCCAGCCCCAACCCCCGATTCAACCGGTGCTCACCTCTGGCGCCACGCTCGCCTCGCTGCCGCGTCCGGCGGGCATTGGGGTAGAACTCGGGCGGTTGCGGTCGCTTTCCTCGACGGAGGTGACGCAGCTCATCGGCAATCCCGATTTCCGCCGTGACGAGCCGCCGGCCCAGTTGTGGCAGTATCGGCTTGGAGGCTGCGTCCTCGATCTCTTCCTGTATCCAGAAGATGGGGTTCATCGCGTCGCTTATGCCGGTTGGCACGGGCGCGACACCGCCACGGCCCCGGCGCAATCCTGTATGGAACAGCTTCAGCACGACCGTCATGGCGCCGCCTCGACGCGGCTTTGACGCCGATAGGCCCCAGATCCAATAGGCCCCAGATCCAATAGGTAAGGAAACGGATCATGATCGGAAATGACGGCAAGCCGCTCACGCGGGACATGGTCCGCGCGGCGGTCGCCGCTTACAACGCGCAATCCCGTGGCTCCAAGGAATTTGCCGGCATTCCGCGGGCATTGGTGACGATCCTCGACAATCTCGCGGTGGGCAAGACCACCTATATCAAGGGCGTGGACGGCCAGCTTCAGCTCAATCGCCGCAAGGACAATAGCATCGCAACCGGCTGAGGCCGGAAGGAGCATCTCAGCCGTCTGACCGCCGGATGGCGGTCAGACGGCTGGAATTCACGGCACCGTGGCGATGCGGAGCACGTTGGTTGATCCGGACTTCCCGAAGGGGACGCCGGCGGTGATCACGAGGCGCTCGCCCGGGGCGGCCAGATCCTGTTCCTGGGCGATGCGGACCGCCTTGTCGACCATGTCGGTGAAATTGTCGATGTCCTGCGTATGGACGCAATGCGCGCCCCAGAGCAAAGCAAGCCGCCGCGCCGTTCCAAGATGCGCGGTCATCACCAGGATCGGCACGCAGGGCCGCTCGCGCGCGGCCCGCAAGGCGGTGGCCCCGGAGCTCGTATAGGAACAGATGGTCGCGGCGCCGACGGTGCGGGCGACCTGATTGGCGGCGGCGCTGATCGCATCGGAGGCGGTGTGTTCGGGCGGCGGATGGGTGGCATCCATGGCCTTGCGGTAAAGCTCGTCATGCTCGACCCTGGCGATGATGCGGTTCATGATCGTGACCGCTTCCACCGGGTAGCTGCCGGCTGCGGTTTCCGCCGAGAGCATCACCGCATCGGCCCCGTCATAGACGGCGGAGGCGACGTCCGAAGCCTCGGCCCGGGTCGGTGCCGGCGCGTTGATCATGGATTCCAGCATCTGCGTCGCCACGATCACCGGCTTCCCGGCGGAGCGGCAGGCGTGAATGATCTGCTTCTGCACCGGCGGCACATCCTCGGGCAGCATCTCGACGCCGAGATCGCCGCGCGCCACCATCACCGCATCGGAAAGCTCGATGATCTCACGCAAATGGATGAGCGCCAGGGGCTTTTCGAATTTGACCAGGATCCCGGCGCGGCCATGGACAAGCTCGCGCGCCTCGATCACGTCTTCGGGCCGCTGAACGAAGGAGAGGGCCACCCAATCGACGCCGAGGGTCATCGCGAATTCGAGATCGGCGTGATCCTTCGGGGTCAAGGGCGAGACCGGCAGCACCGCGTTCGGGACGTTGACGCCCTTACGGTCGGAGAGCACACCGCCGGTGATGACCACGGTATCGGCATAATCCTTGCTGCAATCCTCGACCCTGAGGCGGATTTTACCGTCATCGATCAGGAGTTCGGTGCCGATCTTCATGGCGCTGAAGATTTCGGGATGCGGCACCGGCACGCGGTTGGAATCGCCCGCCGCCGGATTGAGGTCGAGCCGGAAGCGCGCCCCGGAAGCGAGACGCACCGGTCCTTGCGCGAAGCGGCCAAGCCGGAGCTTCGGCCCCTGCAAATCCGCCATGACGCCGATCGGCCTGCCGGCGCGGGTTTCGACATCACGGATGATATTGAAGCTGCGCTGGTGATCCGCGTGGGAGCCATGGCTGAAATTCAGGCGAAACACATCCACGCCCGCATTGAACAGCGCCTCGATGACTTCCGGCGTTGCGCTGGCAGGCCCCAGCGTCGCTACGATTTTGGCATTGCGCTGTCGCCGCATACGCCGATCCGTCCTCTGATCTCAAGGAGCTTCGGAAAAGCTGTTCAGCTTCCGTGCCAGCTTCCATGTTTGAAACAATTCGCCGCCAATCTGGGGGGCTTCGCAATATAATACAAGCGAGAACCGCATTGTCCGCATCAATGTTTCATGACGGCCTCTTCTCCGCCAGTCGGGGCTGGGAGGGCTTCCGGGAATATCGATGACGGGGCGGTTCGCCTGGAGTGGCGGGCCTTGTCCTGATCGGCGCATTCTCTTACCACCGTCTCCGCCGGAGGGCAAAGGCCCTTGATCATTTGGGGTTCTCGATAATTTGGGGTCTTGATAATTGGAAAAGCCGGTTTCAGCACTTCTTGGCCCCTTCGACCCGCCAGCCTTCGAGATCTTCAATGCGCAGGGGGGCAATGCGCAGGGGGGCGGGCCTTGGCTGATCGTCTGCGATCACGCGTCGCATGCGGTGCCGCTCGCCCTGAGCGAGCTCGGCCTCGAAATGGCCGAGTTGCGGCGCCATATCGGTTGGGATATCGGAGCGGCCGCGGTGGCTCGGCGTCTGGCGGCGAGGCTCGATGCGCCGGCGGTGCTGTCGGGCTATTCCAGGCTGGTCGTCGATTGCAATCGCGCGCCGGATGATCCAACCTCGATCGCTACGATAAGCGACGGGGTGAAGGTGCCCGGCAATGCGGAGATTTCGGCGGAGGCGCGCGCGGCGCGGCTCGACGCCTGTTTCCATTCCTATCACGGGGCCATCGCCTCAATTGTCCAGGGGTTGCGGGAGAAGGGGATCGAGCCGGTGCTTTTTTCCATCCACAGCTTCACCCCGGTGATGAACGGGTCGGCCCGGCCCTGGCATGTCGGTGTGTTGTGGGATAACGATCCGCGTCTGCCGGTGCCGCTGATGGCGGCGCTCAGGGCCCTGAACAAGGATCTCGTCGTCGGCGACAACCAGCCCTATTCGGCGCGGGCGCCAGCCGGTTATACCTTGCGCCGGCATGCGGAGGCGGCGGGCTTTCGTCACGCGCTGGTGGAATTGCGCCAGGATCTGGTGGATACCCCGGAGGGGGCTGAGGAATGGGCGGAGATCCTCGATGCGGCGCTCAAATCCGCCTTAAATCGGCCCTTGGATACGTACTGATTGGGACAGGAGAAAAACATGGATGATACGACTCGTGATGCGATCGAAGCCGCGGCTTTCCGCCGCCTCGTCGCCCATCTGCAAGAGCGCACCGACGTGCAGAATATCGATCTGATGAACCTGTCCGGCTTCTGCCGGAACTGCCTATCGAAATGGTATCGCGCCGAGGCGCAGGCTCGCGGCGTCGAGATCTCGGACCCGGATTCGCGCGCGGCCATCTACGGCATGCCCTATGATGATTGGAAGGCGAAGTACCAGAAGGAAGCGACTCCGGAACAACTCACCGCCTACGCGATCAGCCATCCGAGGGAGTAGATTACTTCATCCGGAACAGGCGCCGCAGCCGGGGAGTCAAATTCAGATTCTCGAAGGGGTGCCGCGCCGGTTCCAGGGACAGGCCGATACGCGCGATCTTGCCTTCCGTGGTATCGCGGACGATGAAATCGACCGGGCCGAAATGGATGCGGTCGCCGATGGTGGGACTGCGGCGCAGGCGGTCCTGGACGAACTTCCCCAAGGGAAGGGCGCGCAGCTCGACGGCGGCGGGCAGGCCGTAGAGATCGGCGATCTCGCCCAGGGGCACGGTGGCCTCAAGCACGAAATCGCCGAGCGGGTCGCTTGCCGCCCCCGCGCGGCGCAGCGCGAACAGCCGGTCGAGTTCGTCGAAATGTTCCAGCGGCACCATCGCCAGAACCACGTCGCGGGGCTGTAGCCGCTCCGGCGTGTTCCGGCGCAGCACCGTGCCGCCGCGCAGCACGCCGAGGATGCGGCTTTTCCGGGGCAGGGGTATATCGACGAAATCATGATCGAGCGCCGGCGAGCCGGCGGCGACGCGGTAGGCGGCGATCTCGCGTCCGGTTCCGGCGGGAAGGTCGAACTCGATGCGCTCCCGCGATTCGGGGGCCGCCGGCAGTTCCAGCCCGAGCCAGCGCAAGGCCGGCGACACGGTCCAGCCCTGAAGGAGAAGGGAAGCGATCACGACCACGAAGGCAACGTTGAAATAGCTGGCGGCGCCCGGAAGTCCGGCGACCAGCGGAAACATGGCGAGAAAGATCGGAACCGCGCCGCGCAGGCCGACCCAGGAGATGAAAGCGGTTTCCTGTGGGGTGAAGCGGAACGGGGCGAGGCATAAGACGACGCCCAGCGGGCGCGCCACGAAGGTGAGCGCCGCGGCGACGGCCAAGGCCGGCAGGATGTCGGGCAGCAGCGCATGCGGCGATACCAGCAGCCCCAGCATGACGAAGAGCACGATCTGCGCCAGCCAGGCGATGCCGTCGAGGAAGCGGCTGATCAGCCGCAAGGCCCTGAGCCGCGAATTGCCGAGCACGATGCCGCCCAGATAGACGGCAAGAAAGCCGCTGCCACCGATCATCTGGGTGCCGGCGAACAGCATGATCCCGCCGGCAAGCGCCAGAATAGGATAGAGTCCCGGTTCGAGTTCGAGCTGATTGATGAGCCGGGCCAGAAGCTTGCCGCCGCCGATCCCGGCCAGGGCGCCGAGCCCCGCCTGCATCGCGAAATGCCAAAGCACCATCGGGACCGAGGCCCCGGCATCGCCGCTCAGCAGCGAGACGATCGAGGTCGTGAGGAGGATGGCGACCGGGTCGTTGATGCCCGATTCGACGTCGAGCGTGGCGTTGACGCGCTTGTTGAGCCGCGCCCCGCGATGATGCAGGAGCACGAAGACGGCGGCGGCATCGGTCGAGGCGACGATCGAGCCGATCAGCAACCCCTCCAGCCAGGAACGGTGCAAAGCGAATGCCGCGAGCCCGCCGGTGACGAGTGCCGTCACCACCACCCCCACCGTTGCCAGGATGACGGCGGGCCAGAGCGCCAGCCGGAAATATTCCCGCGTGGTCCGGAGCCCGCCATCGAACAGGATCAGGCTCAAGGCCGCGCTGCCGATCAGATAGGCCTTGTCGAGATCGGCGCTGACGACATCGCCCTTGGCTGTCATCCCGAAGGCGATGCCGCCGATTCCGTCCTCCCCGGCGAGCATGCCGAGTGCCAGGAAGACCAGCAGCACGGGGGCGCCGACCCTGGTCGAAAGCCTGCCGGCCAGAATCCCGGCGAGGATCAGAAAGCCGAGGACAAACAGCCAGAGATGCGCGAATTCCATATTTGTCCCAGTTGGTTTGGGGCCAGTCGCTTCAGGAAACGCCGGCAGCGTTCCTTCGACGGGAATTCTAGAGCATTTCCAAACCAGGATGCACAGGGATCGATGCGGAAAAGCGGTTATCTTGCCGCCAGATAGGCGGCGACGCTGGCGATCTGTTCCGGGGTCAGCCCCTCCGCGGTCTCATGCATGATCGGGTTGTCGCGGTCGCGTGAGGCGAAGGCGGTCAACTGCGTCTCCAGATAGGAGCGGTGCTGTCCGGCGAGCCGTGGAATCTCGCCCATGCCCTCGGCGCTTTCACCGTGGCAGGTGCCGCAGGCCGGGACGTTGGTGGCGGCGACGCCTTCGGTGAAGATCTTCTTTCCGGCTTCGATTTCCGGTACGGCCTCCGGCTTTCCGGTGACTGGCGGCAGTGCCGCGTACCAGCCGGCGAGTTGGTCGATAGCCTCGTTGCTGAGATGCGCCGCCATTCCCCACATGTAGGTGTGGGCCGGCCGATCGGCCCGCGAATGGTCCCGAAACCCCTTGAGCTGGTTGGTCAGGTATTCTTTCTGCTGCCCGGCCAGATGCGGGAAGAGCGGAGAGACGCTTTGCCCCTCGGTGCCGTGACAGGCGGAGCAGACATGCTCGGTCTCGGCCAGGGCTTCATCGGTAATGGCGGTACGGGTCTCTGTCCGGTCTGCATGAGCGGCCCCAATAGGAACGGATAACGCTAGAGCCGGGAGGATAACCCGCAGACCGCGCAGCACATAGACAAGGACAGAAGGCGAAGCCGATGACAAGAAAATGGTACTTTCATGACATAAGGTCGTTTTCGTCACGTCTAATGTTCCTTCATCCAGAAAAACGATGCGGACGGCATCTAAGATGTCGTCCGCATTCCGAATGAGTACAGCATTGATAGCTTGTGCTGGCGGGACAAATCTATGTCATATGGGCAAGAGCGGAACAGATGCCGCGGCCTTTTGCCGCCATGTCCTTGACTTTGGCTAAGGTGCGGCGGGGATATGGCCAGATTGTGATGAAAATAGTTCTCATTACAAGGCGGGCAAAAATATTGATTTGTCATCCCGAGCCCTTGCGAGGGATCTGTTGCCGCTCCACTGGTGCCAATCCTGGGACGGCAGTCACGCGGAGATCCCTCCTTCCGATGGTCGTCGGGATGACAGGGATGGGTCGGAATTTTCAGCCGCTGGTATCATTACAAGGCGGCCATAAAAAAAGCCCGGGCCAAGGCCCGGGCTTTCTCTTATGGCTTCGGTTGCCTGACGCCTAATGGAGGCTTTTCGGCAATGCGGCGATGCCTTCGTCGATCAGGGCGGAGGCCCGGCCCGGCGATAGATCGTCGGCGATCAGGCGGCGGGCCGCGGCGATCGCGAGATCGACGACCTGCTCCCGGACTTCCTTGATGGCCCGGGTCTCGGCCTGGGCGATCTTTTCCTCGGCCTGCTGCTCACGGCGGATCAGCGCGGCGTCGAGATCGGCGGATGCCTTCTCACCGAGGCGCACGGCCTCGGCTTCGGCATGGGCCTTGATCGCTTGGGCTTCCGACAGAGCGTCGGCTTGCTTGCGCTGGTATTCCGCGAGCAGGCTTTGCGCCTCGTCCCGGAGGTTGCGCGCTTCGTCGATCTCGTCCTTGATGCGGGCGGCACGCTGGTCGAGATGACCGCCGATCACGACCGAGGCCTTCTTCCAGACGAGACCGACCGCCAGGACGAAGGCTACGAGTTCCCAGAATTCGGGATTCGAAAGACACATATCAGCCGGCTCCCTTGCGCACGGAATTTACCGCTTTGGCGGCATGTGCCGGGTCGATGCTGCCGCCGAGAAGGCGGGCGGCGGCGGTTCCGGCGAGATCGGCCGCGAGGTCCGGCAGATCCGCCAGCGCCGCTTCCTTGGCCGCGGCGATGCGGGCCTCGGCTGCCGCCGTCTTTTCGGCGATGACGGCCCCGGCCTTGTTCTGACGTTCCGTCGCCAGGGCGCCGAGACGTTCAGTCATTTCGCGCATGGTCGCCTGAGCCGCGGTCCGGGCCTCGGCGAGCGCTTTTTCATAGGCGGCGATCACCGTCTCGGTTTCGGTCTTGAGACGCTGCGCCTTTTCGAGATCGCCGTCGATCCGTTCACGCCGGTCGGCGAGGATCTTTTCAAGCCGGGGCAGCGCCACCTTTGCCATGGCCCAGTAGAGGCCGGCAAAGGTGACCGCAAGCCAGAAAATCTGGCTGAAAAAAGTGGAGGAATCGAGTTGCGGCATCCTTGGTCGGCCCCTTCTGGAATCCTGATCCGAATAAAGTCCTTAAGTTAAGGACCGATCAGGTGAAGAGGATGATGAAGGCAACGATCAGGCCGAAGAGGCCGGTAGCTTCGGCGAGCGCGAAGCCCAGCAGCGCCGGAACCTGGATCTGAGCCTGGCTCGCCGGATTGCGGGCGATCGAGGCGACGAGGGAGGCGAAGATGTTGCCGATGCCGATACCAGCGCCGACGAGCGCGATGCAGGCGATACCTGCGCCAATCATCTTGGCGGAAGCGAGATCCATTTTATTCCCCTATGTAAGGTTTTGGTTGAGGTTGGATTAGTGGAGGTGAATGGCGTCGTGGAGATAGATGCAGGTCAGGATCGTGAAGACATAGGCCTGCAGGATTGCCACGAGCAATTCCAGAAACATGAAGGCGGTGGTCGCGGCGAGCGGCACCAGACCGGGCAGGATGAAGAAACCGCCGAGGCTGACGACGAAGCCGGAGAAGATCACGAGCATGGTGTGCCCGGCCATCATGTTGGCGAAAAGTCGAACCGAGAGGGTGATCGGACGGATGACGTAGGAGATCACCTCGATCGGAACGAGCAGATACAGCATTACCTTCGGCACGCCATGCGGCACGAATAGCGACAGGAACTTTTTCCCGTGCAACCGCACCCCGATCACCGTCACGCCGATGAAGACGACGAGCGCCATGGCGAAGGTGACGATGATGTGCGAAGTGAAGGTAAAGCCGAATTCCATCAGCGGCAGCATGCCCAGCACGTTCCCGAACAGGATGAACATGAACAGGCTGAAGATGAACGGGAAGTACTCCTTCCCGGCGCTGCCGACGTTGTCGCGGATCATGCCCGCGATGAATTCATAGAAAATCTCGGCAACCGACTGGATGCGATGCGGCACCATCTTTCCGCCATAGCTGGCGGCCAGAAGGAGCGCCGTGATCGCCGTCACCGTCAGGCACATGAAGAAGGCCGAATTGGTGAACGACACGTCGAGCCCAAGAAAATGCAGCGGAATATAGCGCTGGATCGCAAACTGCTCGAGTGGACTGGTATGTTCGACCGCCACCTTGCCTCCTAATATCGTACGTGGTGTGAAACCTATTTACCCTGATCGTCGTCCGGCTTGCGCCAGCCGACCGCGTAACCTTGCCCGTTGACCGCCCGGAAGACGTTGAACACCCCGGCAGCCAGCCCAAGCACCAGAAAGATGATCGTCAGCCAGGGGCGTGTACCCAGGGCCCGGTCGATAACCCAACCGATCCCGAGCCCGACGCCGAGGGCCACTACCATCTCGATACCGATGCGGAAACCGAGTCCCAGGGCCACTTGCAGGAAGCCCCTGTCCTCGTCCTCCACCGGCGCCGCATCCTTGCGGATTTGGCGCATTTTGTTCAACCGCTCGCCGAGCGATTTCAACCGGTCGGATTCATCCTGGTCGCTCAAAGCCGAAGCACTCCGGCGGAAACAGCGCCCGCGAAAACCGTCCGGCTGAAAAAAAGTTCAGCCACCTGGGGTGCCACAGGGGCGCCAAAGACGGGCGGCACCATATGGTCCCACCTTTCGGGTGTCAACTCATTACGCCGTCTCATTATGCCGTTTTCCGCAAGCGTTCGGCGGATTGGAGATCGACCGAGACCAGTTGCGAGATGCCGCGTTCGGCCATGGTGACGCCGAACAGCCGGTCCATCCGCGCCATCGTCAGGCGATGATGGGTGATGACGAGGAATCGGGTACGGGCGCTGACCGAGATCTCCTCGACCAGCCGGCAGAAGCGATCGACATTGGCGTCGTCCAAGGGGGCATCGACCTCGTCGAGGACGCAGATCGGCGCCGGATTCGTCAGGAACACCGCGAAGAGCAACGCCAGGGCCGTCAAGGCCTGCTCCCCGCCCGACAAGAGCGACAGGCTTTGCAGGCGCTTGCCGGGCGGGCTCGCCATGATCTCAAGCCCGCAATCCAGGGGATCCTCGCGCTCTTCCAGGGTCAGATGCGCGTGCCCGCCGCCGAAGAGGCGGACGAAGAGTTCTTCGAAATGCGCGTTGACCGCCTGGAAAGCGGCCAGGAGCCGGTCGCGCCCCTCGCGGTTGAGCGCGGCTATCCCCTGGCGCAGCCGGGCGATGGCGGCGATGAGATCCTCGCGCTCGGTGTCGAGTCCGGTGACCCGCTCCTCCAATTCCGCCGCTTCCTGTTCGGCCATCAGATTGACCGGGCCCATGCCGTCGCGCTCGCGCACGAGCCGTTCGAGGCGGCTGTCGCTTTCGGCGGCATTGGGGAGGATTTCGTCGGTGGGGATCTCCGCCGCGGCCAGAATTGCCTCCGGCGCGCAGTCGAGCCGCTCGGCGATTCGCCGCGTCAGTTCGGCCTGATTTTCCTGGGTCTGCTCGACCATGCCTTCGCAGCGGACCCGCTCCTCGCGGGCGGCTGCCAGCACCGATTCGGCACCCTTCGCCGCTTTCTCGGCGACGCTGAGCGCGGTTTCGCCAAGCGCCAGCGCATCCCCGGCGTCCCGGCGTTTCACCGTCGCCGTTTCGATCGCCTCGGCCAGCGATTCGCGCTGCTCCATGATCTCCTCCGGCCGGCGGGAGAGATGCGCGATGGTGGCGTTAAGCTCGGCCTCGCGCTCGGCGAGGCTCGCCATCTGGCGCGCGGCGCTATCGACGCGGTTGCGCCAGGAGCGTTCTTCGAGCGCGATCGAAACCAGGCGTTGCTGCCGGAGCGTCGCCTCGCGGGCGATGCGGTCATGCTCGCCCTGGTGGAGAAGCTGTTCGGCGCGGCGCTCGGCAAGGCGGCTGCGCTCGGCCTGAAGCTCGCTTCGGGCCAGGGCCGCGTCGGGCAGGGAGGCTAGCGCTTCCGCCGCCTCATGGCGCTGTTCCGCCGCTTCTTCGAGATCGGCGCGGAGCCGCTCCTGATTCTCGGTCAGGCCGGCGAGCTTGGACTGCATCGCCGCTTCGCGCTGGGCGAGGGCGGCATGACGGTCCCGATTCGCCGATTGGGAGGCCAGCGCTTCCCGCATCGCCTGCCGGGCCTGCCGCTCCCGCTCGGCGGCGGCGACCGCTGCTTCCTGCGCCTGCGCATGGCTGTCCCGGAGCGTGTCCAGTTGCGCCTCGGCCAGCGCCAATTCGTCTTCGACCTCGGCGAGGCGGTTGCGTTGCTTCAGATGCAGCGCCGCCCGGGTCGGCGTGCCGGCGGCGGCGGCATAGCCGTCCCAGCGCCACATCGCCCCGGATGCCGAGACCAGCCGCTGTCCGGGAAGAAGCCGTTCCTGCAAGGAGGCGGCGATCCCGGAATCGTCGACGATGCCGATCTGCGACAGCCGGCGGGCGAGTGCCGGCGGTGCCTCGACATGTGCGGCCAGCCCCAAAGCCGGCGACGGCAGCGGCGGCGGTGCGTCAAGCGGCGGCAAAGTCGTCCAGCTTGCGGGCGCGTCAATATCGAGGGGGGCCGTAAGATCGTCGCCAAGGGCGGCGGCAAGCGCCGCCTCGAAGCCCTTATCGACCCTCAGCGAATCGAGGAGCGGCCTTTGCCCATCCCGGCCCTTGTTGCCGGAGAGAAGTTCGGTCAGCGCCTGCGCTTCGGCGCGCAGCTTGGTGACGCGCGTTTCCGCCGGGGCCTGGGCGGTGCGGGAATGGGCTTCGGCATTGCGCGCGGATGAGAGCGCCTCCTCGGCGGCTTCGGCCTCGTTGCGGGCGCGTTCGGCCTTGGCCTCGGCCTCGGCCAGATCTTCTTTCGCCTGGGCGATGAGGGCGGGGGCGGGGGCTTCCGCCTTCAGCGCCGCAAGCTGTTTCTCGACCTCGCCGATGCGGCTGGCGAAGCGGGCGTGGCGCTCGCCGGCATCGGCCTGACGCCGCATCAGGGCGCCGCGCTCGGCCTCGGCGGCGGCGAGGCGGTCGCTGGCGGCGGTGATTTCCTTTTCCAGTTCGGCGACGGCGGCAGCCACTTCCCGGAGGTGCAAAGCGGCTTCCTCGCGCGCCTCGGCCTCGCCTTCCTGGCTCGCCTGAAGCTCTTCCTTTTCCTCCCCGAGCCGGGTCAGCGCCGAGGCGGCGTCGGCGCCGATTTCATCCTCGCGGCGGCGGTCCTGGCTAAGCTGCTGGAGCCGGCGTTCGGCCTCGCCGCGTTCGGTCAGGACGCGGCGCTCCTCCTGCTCCAGCGATTCGCGGGCGAGGGTCAGGCGTTGCAACTCGGCGGCGGTTTCGGCCTCGGTCTGGCGCAGCGCCGGCAGCACCGAGGCCGCATCCTCGCGCCCCCGTTCGGTGGCCAAGGCGGCGGCGGTAAGCTCACCGACTTGGCGTTCGGCGGCGCGCAGGCGCGCGGACGCAATTTCGGCGGCCTCCGTGGCCGCCTGCCAGCGCAGATGCAGGAGGATCGCCTCGGCGCGGCGGATTTGCTCGGACAGGCGGCGATAGCGCTGGGCTTGCCGGGCCTGCTTGCGCAGGGTCTCGAACTGGGCCTTCAGCGTGACGATGACGTCGTCGAGCCGGGAGAGATTGGCTTCCGCCGCCTTGAGCCGAAGCTCCGCCTCGTGACGCCTTGAATGCAGTCCCGAGATACCGGCGGCTTCTTCGAGGAGCCCGCGCCTCTCCGTCGGCTTGGCGTTGATGATGGCGCCGATCCGGCCCTGGCTTACGAGCGCAGTCGAATGGGCGCCGGTGGCGGCGTCGGCGAAGAGGAGTTGCACGTCGCGGGCGCGCACCTCCTTGCCGTTGACCCGGTAGGCCGAGCCGCTGCCGCGCTCGATGCGGCGCATGATCTCCAGTTCGCCCTGTCCGCCCGCCAGTTCCTGAAGTACGGAGCCGTCGGAATTATCGACCAGGAGCCCCACCTCGGCGAGGTTGCGCGGCGGGCGGCTGGTGGTGCCGCCGAAGATGACGTCGTCCATCTCCGACCCGCGCATGCGCTTGGCCGAGTTCTCCCCCATCACCCAGCGCATGGCCTCGACCAGATTGGACTTGCCGCAGCCATTGGGGCCGACAATGCCGGTGGTTCCGGGCTCGATGACAAGCTCGGTCGGATCCACGAAGGATTTGAAGCCGGTCAGGCGAAGGCGGGTGAACTGCAAACGGGGGCTCGTTACTGAAAATCAGGCGGCGAATATGGCGAATATCAAGGCGTTCCGCCCTTCAGCGCCTCGTTGAATTTATCATAGGGCAGGGCGCCGGCGAGCTTCTTGCCGTTGATGAAGAAGGTCGGGGTCGAGTCGACCTTCAGCACCTGCTCGGCATAAAGCCGGCCATTGAGGATGCCGTCGGTCAGCGCCTTGTCTTCCTGGCAGCTCTTGAACCTGGCCTCGGTCACCCCGCCGAGCTTGCCGATCTGGATCAGCGAAGCCCCTGGATCCTTGGAATGGCCCCAGTTGGCCTGGGATTTGAACAGGACGTCGATGAAGCCGTAAAACTTGTCGGGATCGGCGCAGCGGGCGAGCACCGCCGCCTGGAATGCCGAATTGTCGAAGGGAAAGTCGCGGAAGATCAGCTTCGCCTTGCCGGTGTCGATCCATTCCGCGCGGATCTTCGGCAGGGTCTCGGCCTCGAAGGCGGCGCAATGCGGGCAGGTGAGCGATGCATATTCGATGATCGTGACCGGCGCCTCCGCCTTGCCGAGCACCCGGTCGGGAGATCCGCCGGGCACGGCGGTCTCTGCCGCCATCACAGGCAACGCCAAGGCCGACAAGACAAAAACGGCTGCCGACACGATCCGAATGGCCCAGATTTTCCGCATGATCCTCTCCAAAGCTACTAGATGTTGGTTTTAGGGCCGATCCCGCTTTGACGCAAGCTTGTCGGTTCGCGCCCCCTCGGTTCGTCCCAGGATTTCCTTTCCCAGCCGGGCGAGGGCGTCGCGGAGGCCCTCATGGGGGACCGGGCCGAGCCGCGCCGTCAAAGCCGCCGCTTCTTCGGGGGCGAGGGGGCGGGCGGCGGGCAGCGGGTTCTCATGCGGCGGCGGCACCTGGATCAGGACGATGCGGGCGATGGCGGGGTAGCCGAAAAAGGCGTTGAGCCGCTCCAGAATCTGCGGTTCGCGGTGCTGGAATTCGAGGGCGCGGGGGGCGGAGACCTTGAGCCGCAGCGTGCCTTCGCGCCGCTGCCCGCGCGGGAAGGAGAGCTTCACCGGCCAGCTGTCGCGGGCAAGGTCGGAGCCGATCACCGAAACCCATTCGGTCAGGAGCTTCGCCTCGCCGAGCCCCTGCTTTTTCAGGACGGGGCCCGCGATCTTGGCCAGTTCCGCGCCGATGGCGCGCATGCCATAGCTTTTTCGCGTCGTCGCGGGCCTTGTCGTCACGCCTCTTCCTCCACCGTTATGGGTGTCCTAAGTATATCCCAGCCGGAGCGGAATCGGAAAACGCGCGCAACTCCGGTCAGGCGGCCCGGACACCGTGCAGGAATTTTTCGACCAATCCTTCGAGGGTGGTGGATTCATGGGATAGGGAGCGGGCCGAGGACAGCACCTGACCGGCGGCGGCTCCGGTTCCCGCTGCGGCCTCGGTCACCCCCTCGATATTGGCCGATACGTGCCGCGTGCCGGAAGCCGCTTCCTGAACGCTGCGGGCGATCTCGGCGGTGGCGGAGGATTGTTCTTCCACCGCCGAGGCGATGGAGCCGGCGATGTGGTTGATTTCCTCGATGCGGGCAACGATGCCGGCAATGGCCCGCACGGCCTCCTCGGTCGCGGTCTGTACGGCGCCGACCTGTGTGCTGATTTCCTCGGTGGCCTTGGCGGTCTGGCCGGCGAGGTTCTTGACCTCGCTCGCCACCACCGCGAAGCCCTTGCCGGCATCGCCCGCCCGCGCCGCCTCGATCGTGGCGTTCAAGGCCAGGAGATTGGTCTGGCTGGCGATGTCGTGGATGAGCTTGACCACCTCACCGATACGGGCGGAGCTTTCCGCCAATCCCCGGACGGTGGTGTTGGTCTGGCTCGCCTCTTCCGATGCCGCACGCGAAACGTTGCTGGACTGCGTCACCTGACGGCCGATCTCGGCGATCGAGGCCGAAAGCTCTTCGGCGGCGCTCGCTACGTTCTGCACGCTCGCGGACGCTTCTTCCGTGGCGGCGGCCACGGTCGTCGCCTGACGTTTCGTCTGTTCGGCGGTGGCGGACATGTTCTGCGCCGTCACTTCCAATTCGGCCGCTGCCGCGGCCACGATTTCGAGCAGCCCCGAAACCGAGCGGTCGAACGACCCCGTCAGTTCTTCGATGTTTTTTGCCCGAACCTCTCGAGCGGCGCGCTCCCGGTCCTGTTCGGCGGCGGCCTGCCGGGCGGCAAGGGCGTTCTCCTTGAAAATCAGAGCCGCCTTGGCGATGTCGCCGACCTCGTCCTTGCGTTGGGTGCCGAAAATCTCGATGTCGAGCCGGCTGTTCGCCAGCGCCGAAAGATTGGCGACGATGGCGCCGATGGGCTTGGTGAGCCCAATTCTTGAAATGAAAAGACCGATGGCGATGCCGATTGCGATGCCGCCTACGGCCAGACCGATCACCAGAGCCGCCAGGTAACCCCGTTCCGTCTCGGCATCGGCGTTGATGCGTTTGCTGTCCTCATCCAGCCCATCGACCAGAAGCTTGATCTTTTCGTTCATGGCGTTCACCAGCTTGCGGGACTGGTGGACCTGATCCTCGATCTCGGCGCGGCCGCCTTCGGCCGTCATGTTTTTGTGTTTCTCGGCACGCTCGATGGTGACCAGGGCGCCGGCAAGATAGTCGTCATAGGCCTTGCGGATCTGGGCCAGCGCCTCCTTGCGTTCGGGCGGGAGATCCTTTTCAATCAGGCTGGCCCGCTCCTCGAATTGTTTGGCGTTGTCTTTCAGAACCTTGGTAGCCTCTCCCGTCTCGCTCGGGTCCATTCCCATGCGGTATTCGGCGCGGTTCATCGCGATCATGTTCTGGTTCATGCGCGCCCCGGTCTTGATCAAATCGCCCGATACGGCGATGCGTTCGGCGGCGTTGCCGATGAGCCGCATGCCGGTGATGCCGGTGAAGCCGATCGCGATGGCGACGATCCCCATCACCGCGATGACGAGAATGATTTTCCAGGCGATTCGGATATCGGCCAACATGGTTCTGTCCCCCAGAGCGACGCAAAATACACAATTTAGGCGAAATTTAGGACAGGACGTTAGGTATGGGACGTCGCGTTTGTCAAGCTACTTAAAGTATAATCAGAAGTTCCCCAAACATTGAACCGGCTGTTCGGAGTTCCGTCTTGCGCACCTCCCAAATCCCGCCCACGGCCGAAATCTCGTCGGGCCGGCTTCTTTCCCGGAAATTGCTTAGCTGGTACGACCGTCACCGGCGGCGTCTGCCCTGGCGGGCGGAGCCGGGGGAGACGCCCGATCCCTATCGGGTCTGGCTTTCCGAGGTGATGCTCCAGCAAACCGGGGTGCGGAGCGTCGAGCCGTATTTCGAGGCGTTCCTGGCCCGCTGGCCGAGGCTTGCCGATCTCGCCGCCGCCGATCTCGACGAGGTGCTGCATCTCTGGCAGGGGCTGGGCTATTACGCCAGGGCCCGCAACCTCCATGCCTGCGCCCGGACGGTAACGCTCGACCGCAATGGGCGCTTTCCGGAAGAGCCGGCGGAGCTTCGCCAACTCCCTGGCATCGGCGCCTATACCGCCGGGGCGATCGCCGCCATTGCTTTCGGGCGCAAGGCGGCGGCGGTCGATGGCAATGTCGAGCGGGTGCTGGCCCGGCTTTACCGGGTCGAGGAGCCGCTGCCTTCGGCCAAGCCGCGATTGTGGAGCCTCGCCGAGGGATTGGTGCCGGAGGGCCGTGCCGGGGATTTCGCCCAGGCGCTCATGGATCTTGGCGCCACGCTCTGCACGCCGCGGGATCCCGATTGCAGCCTCTGCCCTTGGGCTACGTTTTGCCGGGCCCATCTGGAGGGCGTGGCAGCGAGCCTGCCCCGGCGCGCGCCCAAGAAGCAAAAACCGCTGCGCCAGGGCGTGGCCTTCTGGCTGATGCGCGGGGATGGCGCCGTGCTGCTGCGCCGCCGGCCCGAAAAGGGGCTCCTGGGCGGGATGATGGAGCTGCCTTCGACCGAATGGCGGGAGGCGTCATGGACGCTCGCCGAGGCCCGTCTCCAGGCGCCGCCCGGAACCGGCTGGCGCCTCCTCGACGGGGTCGTCCGCCACAGCTTCACGCATTTCGACCTGGAACTGGCCGTGGCGATGGGGCGTACCGGGAGCAGGGGCGAAGCCGAAGGAATATGGGTGCCGCCGGATCGCTTGGCGGATCACGCGCTGCCGACGGTCATGAAGAAAACCGCCGCCCACGCGGTTTCCGGTCTCGGGCTTTTGGATCTCAGGCCGACGCGCTGATCCGGGTCTCGGCGCGCACGCGCTGGCGCAGGAGGTCGATCGGGACGGGGGCGCCGCTGCGTTCCACGAACCAGAAGGACCAGCCGTTGCAGGCGGGAGCGCCTTGCAGGCGGGCGCCGATTTGATGAATGGAGCCCTTGTCGTCCTTGGAAACCAGGGTTCCGTCGGGGCGCACCTTCGCCTGATAGCGGCGGCTCGCATCGAAGAGCACGTCGCCCGCATGGATGAGGCCGCGTTCGATCAGGCTGCCGAAGGGGATGCGGGGCTCGTCGCGTTCCGTCATGCTGGTGAGCAATTCCGGGTCGCCGGGCGTGATGGCGGCAAGGCGCTCCAGGGCTATGGCGAGGTAATCCGGGTCGCGCTCGATCCCGATATAGTGCCGGCCGAGCTTCTTCGCCACGGCGCCGGTGGTGCCGGAGCCGAAGAACGGGTCGAGCACGATATCGCCCGGCTTGGTCGAGGCGAGCAGCACGCGGTGCAGGAGCGATTCCGGCTTTTGCGTCGGATGCGCCTTGCGGCCCTCGCGCTTCAGCCGCTCCGGCCCGCCGCAGATCGGCAGGAGCCAGTCGCTGCGCATCTGCAAATCGTCGTTCAGCGCCTTCATCGATTTGTAGTTGAAGGTATAGCGCGAGCTTTCGGCCTTGGCGCACCAGAGCAGGGTCTCATGGGCGTTGGTGAAGCGCCGCCCGCGGAAATTCGGCATCGGGTTGGTCTTGCGCCAGACGATGTCGTTCAAGAGCCAATAATCCAGATCCTGAAGGATGGCGCCGACCCGGTAGATGTTGTGATAGCTGCCGATGACCCAGAGCGCCCCGTCGGGCTTCAGCAGGCGCCGCGCCGCCGCCAGCCATTCCTTGGTGAAGCGGTCGTATTCGGCGAAATCGGCGAATTTGTCCCAATCATTGTCGACGCCGTCGACGACGCTGTGGTTCGGCCGGGTGAGATCGCCGCCGAGCTGAAGATTATAGGGCGGATCGGCGAAGACGAGATCGACCGACTCCGCCGGCAGGCTGGACATCAATTCGATGCAGTCGCCAGAGAGAATTTGATCCCTTGGGAGGATTTTGTCCATCGGGAGGATTGGGTCGTTCGGGGCCGATTCGTTGCTCATCGCGCGCACTTTGCGCGACGCGACTCGGGGCGTCAATGTGAAAAGTGAACAAATGAATCACGAGAGTCAATTGGTTATAGCGATTCCTTGAAGTGTTGCGGCAGAGTCGCTTTCCGCCAGCATCTGACGCACCGGGGCGAAGCTGCGGCGGTGATGCGGCGTGATCCCGAGTGTGGCGATGGCATGGCGATGTTCCTGCGTCCCATAGCCGGCGTTTCTTTCCCAGCCATAGCCCGGGTAGCGTTGCCCCAAGGCGCGCATGAGGGTGTCGCGGGTGACCTTGGCCGCGATCGAGGCGGCGGCGATGGAGAGGCTTTTGCCGTCGCCGCCGATCACCGTCCGGGCCGGGCAGGAAAGCGGCGGGGCCTTGTTGCCGTCGATCAGCGCCAGATCGGGAATGATGCCGAGGGCTTCGACGGCGCGGCGCATGGCCAGTAGGGTGGCGCCGAGGATGTTCAGGCGGTCGATCTCGGCCACGCTGGCGGCGCCGATGCCGATCCGGGCGCATTCCTTGATGCCGGCCAGACATTCCTCGCGCTTCTTTTCGGAGAGGGCCTTCGAATCATCGATCCCGAGTTCGAGCCAGCGCGGCATAAGCTTGATGTCGAGTATCACCGCCGCCGTCACCACCGGACCGGCCAGCGGCCCCCTGCCGACTTCATCGACGCCGCAGACGATGCCGCGAGCCTCGTTCTCAAGCGACAGGTCGGGCATTGTGGCTTGTCCTCTCAGAACAGGCTCAACTGGTCCCCCGCTTTCGGCGGAGCGCGGAAGAGCGAAGTGTCGAGGCCGTCCTGTGACTTGAATCCAAGGCGCTTGCAAGCGAGATCGAAACGTTTGCGCAGAAGTTCCGCGTAAGGTCCGGTCCCCCGCATCCTTTGCCCCCATTGCGGATCATAGAGCTTGCCGCCCCGGCTTTCGGCGAGGAGAGAGAGGACGTGCTGCGCTTTCAGCGGCGCGTGTTCTTCGAGCCATTCCTGGAAAAGCGGCGCCACTTCGAGCGGCAGGCGCAGCAGCACATAGCCGGCCTGCGCCGCCCCCGCCGCCCTTGCCGCTTCGAGGATGTGTTCGAGTTCGGAATCGTTCAGCGCCGGGATCATCGGCGCCGCCATGACCGCGGTCGGAATTCCCGCCTCGCTCAAGGCTTTCAGCGTCTCGATGCGGCGCTGGGGCGTGGCCGCGCGCGGTTCGAGCTTCCGGCAGAGATCGCGGTCCAGCGTCGTCACCGACACCGCGACCGAGGCAAGGTTCAGCGCCGCCATCTCGGCCAGGATATCGATGTCGCGCCGGATCAGCGCCGATTTGGTGACGATGGTGACGGGATGGCGGAATTCATGCAGCACCTCCAGCACCGAACGGGTGATCTTGAGATTCCGCTCGGCAGGCTGATAGGGATCGGTGTTGGTGCCCATCGCGATCGGGCGGCAGCGATAGGAGGGCTTCGAAAGCTCGCTTCGGAGGAGCTTGGCCGCCTCCGGCTTCACGAAGATGCGGGTCTCGAAATCGAGCCCCGGCGAGAGGCCGAGATAGGCATGGCTCGGCCGCGCATAGCAATAGATGCAGCCATGCTCGCAGCCGCGATAGGGGTTGATCGAGCGGTCGAAGCCGATATCGGGGGAATCGTTCCGGGCGATGATGCTGCGCGTCGCATCGACGGTGAAATGCGTCGTCAGCGGCGGCAGCTCTTCTTCTTCGGCCTCCCACCCGTCATGGGTGGCGATGCGGGTCTGCGCATCGAAGCGCGGCGCCGGATTGCCGATGGCGCCGCGTCCCTTCCGGGCCCTGTCTTGAACGATATCGATCATGGCCGAAGGGTAGCGGAAAATTTAGAACATAACAAGAACAAATCTTGCTTGCTCAAAGTCGCTTGTTTTTCCGCAGATGTCGCAGATATGCGCCGATTCAAGGGAAAACAAAGCCTAGCCTTGCGGCTTTCACACGGCACGGAATCCAGGTTAACAGATTATGACTCTCTGCCGTCATGGCCGTGCTTGACACGGCCATCCACGCCTATCCGCTGGCACTTCGTCTCGTGGATAGGCGTGGATACGCGGGTCAAGCCCGCGCATGACGACATATAGTTTGTTCTATGAATAGAAACACCTTATATGGTTATGGAACTAATCTATAGTTAATCTGACTTCCGTGCCGTGGCGGCTTTCATCTGCGCATATCTGCGACATCTGTGGATTAAGAACAATTCGGGCGGCAGAGAAAGTCCCGGTGCCGCTCAAAGCTCCGGGATCGGCGCAAGCCTTGAATTCAGCATGTCGTAAACCGCGTCCCGCACATGCAGGAAAGGCGCGCGGCGGTAGGCCCAGCGGGGGTCGGAATCCGGTTCCACGATCACCATGGTGGCGTTGGTCTCGAAGAGGAGAATCTCGCCATTGGCCGAGACGGCGAAATCCATGCCGCCGTAATCAAGGCAAAGCTCGCGGGTGATCGCCTCCAGCCCGGCCATGACGCTAGGGCCCAAGACGCCCGGCATGTCGGCGAGGAAGGCTTCCTCTTCGGCGCGGTGGAGCGGGGCCTCGGCCATGTCGGCGCTGAAATAATGGACCTTCCAGTTCCGCGACAGCGCAAGATGCAGCGGATAGAGCACCCCGCCGATCATCATCGTCCGGTATTTCCGGTAAAGCCCATCGGCTCCGCGCGCTTCGAGATATTCGATCGCCATTATCTGGCTGCCGGGAAGGTCGGCGAGGGCGGCGTCGAGATCGCTTGGCGTATCGATCTTCAGGAAATACTGCCCGGTATGGAAGCCCGGCGCCCGCAGCAGGAACGGGAAGCCAAGCGCATGTTCGGCCAGCGTCTTTTCCAGGTTTTCCGGCAGAAAACCGTCCTTGGCCAGGGTGACGGTGCGCGGGGTGACAATGCCGGGCCAGCCGGAAAAGCGCGCGGCGATCGCGGCGCGGTTGGTGGTAAGGACCGCGGACGGATGGTTGATGACCGGGGCCGTGGTGCGGGTAAGCAGGAGTTCCGCCCGCTGCAACGCCTTGACGGAGCGGTCGGCATCGCCGGCGGCGTTGAAGATCAGGGTATGCGGCGGCAAATCCTGGGCCGGATCGAAAAAATCGGCGGCGACGGTCGTCACCTCGAATTTTTGCTGATCGATGAGCGGTTTGGTCGGAATATTGCCGCCGGTGGCCGCGAACAGGATCAGGAGCTTTACCCCCGGCTTCTTGCCGGTGAAACGCATGGGAATGACGGG